>ULWC01007529.1_pt1 | contig 110538 bp, 104 predicted proteins | sample 1959931 | NCBI WGS metagenome assembly ULWC01 (sample SAMEA4835801, study PRJEB28245) | human gut metagenome | biome: gut microbiome; material: fecal sample | place: Denmark | collected 2008
TACACTAATTCGCGTGTCCACTGTTATGGGTATATTATACTTGCTACAATGACAGTATTTACAAGTATTCCAGTTCAGGCGGTAGATATTAGTGTTCCATCTACATTGAATGCAGACCAAGCTACTTATAGCACCAATTTTAGTATCACTGTTAAGGCACAGGAGTACACAGACGATACTTTCACTACTGTAGCGAATAGTGGAGGAGTAGATGTAGCCCCTTTATATTACAGTACTAATAAGACTCATACTTGTCACTTAGGTGATGATGCAAAGGTTGATTTTGGTGTAGATATAAGTGATTTAATGAACCAATTGCAGAGTTATACAGCAAATGGTACATATAAGCTTGGTACAGCTAAAATAAAACCCTCTTATACTTTGGATGAAACTGGACACTTGACAGTTAACATCTATAAGGATGCAGGGGTAGTCCTTAACGGTTCAAGCCTTAATATTACAAATCTTCCAGAGTATGATGATGTATATTATACTGATGTACAGAAATATACAGATTTTCAGGGAAGTCTTGGGGTAACTATTACTATTCCTTTTTGTCTTACTAATAGAGCAGTAGACCCTAATTTTAAAGGAACTTATAATCATGGTTATGTAGGTAGTGTAAATAGCGAAGGTTATTTAGGTGTCTATCATAAGTATTCACAGACATTTACAATACCTACAGTAAATGTTAAAGATAACCCTACAAAGATTCCATTTTTAATTGTCGAAGCAGGAGAAACATCAGATAGTGTAAAGCAGGAGCTTGTTTGGTTAGAGACTAATTATATTGGTACAAGTCATCTTGGATATAAAACCATTGATACAGGGGTAGATGTAGATGATACTAGCTTCTTACATGATTTTGACACCAATCCAAATCCATACATCGAAAGAGAGTATACTTGTGATTCAAGGAATTTGGAAATGTTAAGACGCTTTAATAAAAGTGTATATGCTACAGATGGTATTGGTAATCCAAACGAAACAGGTGATTTTGGTCAGCCATTAGTTTTAAAAGTTACAGGTTCTGACCCAGTAACTATTGATGGACAAGGTAGCGATGAAACCTTATATACAAAATATAATGTTAAATACAAAGCTACCGTACAAGACGCATATCATTCATGGGATGAGTTTCTTAATAGTGACGGTTCTTTTTGGTCAGAAGGTTTTGGTATGACACCAAGTTACATACAGATAGTACAAAATTCTTCTTATGATAAGATTGTAGATTATTACAATGTATATGACGGAGATAAAGCAAATGCAGAGTTTGTTACTACGATTAAGAATAATACAGGGGTAGCTCCTAGCACTGATGTTGCAGGATGGGATTATCAGGGTTCTGATTCAGAAGTTGTAGAAAATACATATACTGTAAACCATACAAGAGTTAATCGTTATTATACAAAGTTACAGGATAAAACTTTCAGTTATAAGTTAAAATACAAAGCAGTATATAGTGATGGTAGTCCTGCTGAGGGAATTAGCTTAAAAGGAGAAGTTACAGGTGCTGATGGATTTATCTCAGGGGTAGATACTTATAATATTACTCTTAAAAACTTGGCTAAGCAAGCTGATGGTTCTTATTCAACAGCTAGTAAAGCAACAGAGTATTATACATTAAATCCTAACGAAACAGATTCAGTTATTAATTTTACTGGCAATAATAAAAATTATTCAGTAAAGGCTTCATGGAATGTTTCAGATAGAACACAGACAGTCACAGCTGATGGAAAGCCAGAGTCTGTATCTCACAGCTTTAGTACAGCAGATAGATATGATGATGCAGAAATTAATAGAGAAGATGATTTTACAAGTGTATTTGTTCTCAATGTAGGTGATAAAGAAGATACTGATACAGTAGATATTCCTATCAAGGTAAATTACTACTATCAGGAAAATGGTAATGAGTCGTTAGTTACGAGTGAAAATACTACAATAAAAGCAACAGTTAAAACAGCTAATGGTAGTGTTATCGAAGCTCCAAATTCTTATGAGTTAAAAGATTATGATATTACTTCAGGTTTACAGGCTGTAGCAAACAATGCAGGGGTAGATGTAGATGCTCTTAGTCTTGTTGATTGTACTGCAGGAGATAGATATGATTTAGCACCAGCAAATAATAATCAGACACAGAGTGTAGATATATTAGCTAAGACATTATTAACTACATATAAAGCACCTACCTACGAAGAAGTTATAACCTTTACTAATCTCAAGGGTGGTGCATGGATTGTAAATATAATTCTTAAGTCATCAAACAAAGTAAATGTTACTGTACACTATAAAGACCAGCAGGGAAATACATTACATGCAGATAACGAATATCAATTTGTAGAGGGTGAACCTAAGACAGAGTATATCGTTGAAGCAATCAAGGATTATGTTCCATGTGGTAGGGTTGATGGTTACATTCCTTATGTAGGGGTAGTTCTTATGAATGATTCTGAGACAGGCACAGGAACCAATGGAGCTTATCTACATAGTGATGGTGCAGTTAATACAACTGGAAACTATGAGTTAACAGTTTATTATGAATATGACCCATATGTAAGGATTTACAATGTAATTAATTATGATTATGAAAATGCAACTTATGTAGGAACAGCAAACTGTAATCCTAATACAAGTTATTATCTTTCAGTTGGTGATTACAACAAAGTAGATATTCAGATTAATGAATATAATGATTCCATTGTTGTTCCAAAGCTCACAGATGATAGTGTAAGCCTTAAAGGTTACTCACTTAATAAGGGTGATACTTATGCAAATACACTAGATAGTGACACAATGATTTCTACAAGCACTGAAGACATGGATGTTTATATCTGTTATGTTACACCAGCTAAGTTAAAGGTTGTCGATGAATTTTACAAATCAGATGGTACTACATTAGTTTCATCAACTGTTCGTTCAGAAGAAACTTATGATGCAGGTTATAACTATAGTGTTTCTGCTTTATCTTACTATAAGAGGGGTAGTTACACAAACTTGTTTGATGAGCCATCTAATAAGAGCGGTACACTTACAAGTGATACAACAGTTACATTTAAATACAAGGCTAGTCCATCATATATCTATGTATATGATTACTACTTTGATGAAGATGGAAATGTAATTAATGATATTAGCGGTCAAAGAACTAAGGCTACTGTAGACTTAGGAGATACTTACAATTATGCTCCAAAAACTACTGCAGGTTATGACCTCTGGGAGGATTGTAGTATAGATACTGATGAATTTGCTGTAGAAGCTACACCAAGAGCAAAATGGTCAGGTACTGTAAATAAGCGTTGGACTTATATTAATTTCTGTTACAAGGCTAAGACAACAATGTATACATTGACTGTAAAAGATAAATACCTTGATGAAAATGGTGTAGAGGAAAAGACAGATATTAGACCTACACAGACTATCAAGGAAAATGCTACTTATAAAGCAGATGCTTTAAATCCAGATGGCTATAAAGTAGTCGGTGATAAGACCAAATCAGGGGTAGCTACTTCTGATGTTACTGTAGAATTTGTATATCAGAAAAAAGCATTTACAATTACTGTCAAGGATAAATATCTTGATTCTGATGGAAAAGAAGAAAGAGTTGATACAAGACTTACAGAGTCTAAGGGTTATGGTTATACATATAACTACACTGCTTTAAGTCCAGATGGTTACACAGTAATCAGCCAGTCAGTTTACACAGGTACTCTTACAAAGGATACAGATATTACATTTATCTATCAGAAAGATAAGTATTACACAGTTACAGTATTAGATGAGTATGTGTCTGTTGATGGAGATATTCAGAAGACTGATACACGACTTACTACTTCTAAGAAGATGGGCGAAAATTACAGCTATAATGCATTAACTGTAGATGGTTATGTTGTTACAAGTGATAGCTCTTATTCAGGGGTAGTCAACTCAGATATAACTGTAAAGTTTGTATATCGAGAGGATGCAGCACGTTTCGTTACTGTTAAGGGTTATATCACTTATACAGATGGGACACCTATAGCAAATAAGCGTATTGAAATTCATTCAACACCAAGATATGCAGTTACCGATGAAAATGGTTATTACGAAATCAAAAATGTTGAGGTTGGTGACCACAAATTCAAGATTTTTGCTGATGATGTGGATACGCCTTTAGTCACATGTGATTTATCTGTAACAAAGCCTAATGAAGATACAGTCAAAGTCACTTTCAAGACAGAGGACTGTGAAGTTGAAACCGATACATCTGTAACAGATATATTGAAGATTGATGCAATCTTACCTCTTTATAAGATTACTGTAAAAGATGAGTATTATGACGGAACTACATTAGAGAAATCAGTTCTTCGTGTAGAGAAAACTGTTAAATCAGGCGATAATTATAGCTTTGAGGCATTAAATCCAGATGGTTATACAGTTACATCTGCTTTGAAATATGAAGGGGTAGCAGTTAGTAATCTTGATTTAGTATTTAAGTATACAAAGAAAGTTACACCACCAGCTCCAGAGCCTGAGAAACCAACTCCTACACCAGAGCCTACAAAATACAATGTGAAAGTTATTGATACTTACTATAGTGCTTCAATGGCTCTGATTAAATCAGAAGTCAGAGTAAGTGATACAGTAGTTGAAAATACACCATATAAGTATGAGGCTTTAAGTCCAGCAGGTTTTACAGTTACAAGTGATACTTCTTATACAGGGGTAGTTACAAAAGATTTAGTTCTTGTCTTTACTTACAAGGAAGATGAGAAAGTAGTAGAGCCAAATAAATACAATCTTAAGGTTGTAGATAGCTACTACGATGCAGATGGAAACTTTGAAAGTTCTGATGTTCGTGAGAGTAAAGTTGTTACTGAGGGTACAAGTTACTTATATAAAGCACTTAATCCAGCTAAGTACAATGTAATCGGTGCTACAAGCTACAATGGGCAGGTTATTGCTGATACAGTTCTTGAATTTAAATATCAAGCAGTAAAAACTCCAGAGCCTGAGAAACCAACTCCTACACCAGAGGAGCCAACTCCAGACCCTAAAGAGTATACAGTTACAGTTATTGATAAGTATATTGTAGGTGTAAAAAATGTATATAGTGATTCAGTCTTTGGTGGTTTGACTGATAGCAGTAATGTTACTATTCAGAAGATTGAGGGTTCTGATGATTATATCGTAACAGTTGAGAGAGTTGTTAGATGTAAGGATGTTTACAAAGAGGGAGCTACTTATAGTTACAATGCAGAAGCTCCACTTGGTTTCACTGTTATAAGTGATAAAGCTTATTCAGGGGTAGTTACTAAGGATATTACATTAGAGTTTATCTATGCAAAAGGTTTTGATTCTCCAGAGGATATTCCAGAGGAAATCATCGATGCAGACCCAACTCCAGTAGTTCCTTTTGATGAACCAAAAACAGGTGATTCATCTGTTCCAGTTTTACCAATTATCTTCTTTACAGCTATTATCTATGTAGCTTATAAGAAAAGAAAAAGAGTTTAACCTCTAGTAAATAATAGGGCTTCACTCGAAAGAGTGAGGCTCTTTTATTTTTGCAATCTTATTTATATCTTGTTTAGTCCTCTAGGTCATTTTAAATAAATTCTTGTTTTTAAAAATAAATAAAGCAATATAGACACAAAAACCAATATTAAACTTGATTTTCTCAATCTCTGATTATACTTAACAAACGCTAAAAGGTTGGTGATGAAAAAATGGAGAGGAGAACACAGAAAAGTAAAAAGAAGTTAGCTAAATATTATAGAAGGTTATTTAAAAAATTGATTTTAGAGAGAAAGGATTTCAGATATGTCTAGCATAGCAAAGCGAAGCATTGTAGTTGCTTCGCTTATAGGTGCAGGTATTTATTTACATTTTTCAAATGTATCAGGGGTAGATACACGAGTTAAGTCCTATATTGTTGAAGAAACCTCTGAAGAAGCTATTCAATCACAGGAAACCAGTAATCAACCACAGATATTACCCAAGTATTCAGAGCTATATCAAGTCAATAACGATTTAGTAGGTTACATATACCTTGATGACGAGCATGAATACCCAATAGTTCAAAGAAAAGATGACCAGAATTTTTATCTATATAAAGACTTCTTTGGAGATGATGATAAGTCAGGAACCATCTTTTTAAATAGCAAGTGTAATCTTGGAGATAAAGGTATCAGCTTAGTTTACGGACACCATATGAGAGATGGCTCTAAATTTGGAGATATTTCTGAATTACAACCTCAGAGTAGACTTCAATTAGATACTATTTTTGAAAGCCATGAATATGAAGTTGTAGGTTCTTGTATCTGCAATCTTGATGATGATTTTAAGTATTATAGCTATACTGGTCAGCAATCAAGTTACAATTTCGAGGTTTGGAAACAAAATATGTCAAATAAGTGTGTCAGGGGTAGTCTTGATTCTCTTACAAAAGATGATGTGATAGTAGAGCTTAGTACATGTAGTTACAAGCATAAAAATGATAGATTAGTAGTCATTTTAAAGGAGGTATGTTGAAGATGGCATTAAAAGTTAGAGATCCAAACAATAAAACAAAAGATGTAGATGTAAAAGCAAATGCTTCAGGGGTAGTCGGTGAAGTTGAGGAGCTAAAGAAAAAGTTATATACAGACCCAGTGTTTGGTTGTCAAAATAGAGCTAAGTTTGAAGAGGATATCAAGGAGTTAGGAGATAAATTCACATATTTCACTTTTGATGTCAATAATCTTAAACTAGCAAATGATAAATTTGGGCATGAATCAGGTGACGAGTTATTAAAAGTTTCAGCAGACTTAGGTAGACAGGTATTTGGTGATGAGCATTTCTATAGAAATGGTGGAGATGAGATGTCTGCCCTATTTACAGGGGTAGTTCTTTCAGTCGCTGAGTGTGATGAAAAAATTACTGAGTATAAAAGGCTGTTAGAGGAAGAGGATAAGAAGCATGAGTATCCTGTAGCAGTATCAATGGGGTATGCATCCAGCTCTATAGATACAGACTTGGAAATAGTAATGAAGATAGCTGATGAAATGATGTATTCTGACAAAAAAGAGTACAAAGAAAAGCATCCAGAGTACGATATGCGAAGAGCTAGAGTTACTGTAGATACTGTTAAGCAAGCCATTGAAGATGGAACATTTCATGAGTATGTTGAGCAGATGCGAGCAGAAAAAGGTGAGGAGCCAAAACCAAAGCCAGTATTAGAGGAGATAGATGAAAATTTTGATACTGTAGAAGAAGATACATCTGAAGATATGAAAGATATGTGGCAGTCATCAGGGGTAGAGATTGATGAAACAGTTGATTCCGTAGCAGAAGATGAATTACCAGCTCCAGTTAAAAAAGCACCTATTTCATCTGTTCCAGAAGTATATGAGGATTTAAGTGCAGGTAATGAGGAAGAAGCTTATCGTCAAGAGGAATTTGCAAATAAAGTAAATCCAATCTTGCATGAGACCACAAAGAAAGCTGTATCTGAGGCTGTAAAAGCTCAAAATGATAAGGTCAAACTTGAGATAAGTGAGGTACTCCAAGATGAGGTTTCGTATCGCTTAGGTAAATATGAAAAGCGTAGAAAACGTAGAGACCTCAAAGAAAAGATAGGTTTCTGCATAAAAGGGGTAGTTCTTATCATAGTTTTTCTTATTATTTTTGGAAATGCACAAATTCGATTAAGAATATCTCTTGTAGCTAAAGACGCAGGAGAAATTATTTCAGATTTATTACAAGGTAAGGAGACTAGTAGCAACAAATTAGTAGAAGACCTCTTTAGGGATTTAGGTGATGATATTAATAATGTAAATACCATCGACACCACTAAAGATAAGGGATTCAATATAGAGGAAGGAGCTGAGAGTAATGAATAAGCAGGATTTTATTCAAAGTCACAAGGAGAAGCTACTACAGATTTATAAAGAAAAATCAGGTAGCGAAGAAGGTTTTGAGCAATGGCTCACAACACCAGAAGCTGATGAAATTATAAGTAATTTAATTCAGATTTCAAAAGCTATCAGGGGTAGTGCTGAAGTCGATAAGAAGCTTCGAGATATTTACAAAGATTATTATAGTCTTTCAGGTCTTTTGTTTGAAGCAGATTATCAGAAATGGCTTCAGACAGATGAAGCACAAATCGAGCTAAGACAAATTAAGGAGGAGTCTATGAGTAAAGCAGATGAATTTCCTAATCCAGATAATAATTTAGGGGTGGATATCTTTAATGAAATGCCTTTAGACAAGCAGTTATTTGTGAATGAAAACAGAAGTAAGTTAGAAGCTATTTACAGAGTAAATCATATTTTAGATTCTGATGATGAATTTAATAAATGGTTAAAAGATGATACAGATGGTGTTGTAGCTTTTCTTATGCAAGCACCTAGTGATGTATTAACTTGTATAGTTGATGATTCTGATAAAGATATTTTTAGTCAATCAGGGGTAGTTCCCGACTCAAATGGTATGTTTGAGCCATCTGATGAGAAAGGCGAACCAGCTTGGAATTTACCTTTCGATGGCTGTGAAGATATGATGAAAAACGTCCAGTTAAATGAATTAGCCTTAGCTTGTATGCAAAGTATTGAGGAGCTTGGTGAATTATATCGCAGAGCAGGAGATAAAAACTTCTCAAGAGAGGCTAAGATATTTGATTTACTGCTAACTTATATTAAGAATATTAGAAAGTCAGAAGATGCTTATGAAGAGTTAAATTCCATTCTTCAGGGGTAGCTGATGATTATCCTTTATATATTACTTATTCTTTCAGCAGTATTTCATTTTATTTTAGTAAGAGCGTTGAAAAGGCTCAAGAAAGATTATCTCTACTTCAAAGGTCAAAGAGGTATCGATGAAGAGTATAAGGCTTGGAGGACTTTGATTCTCCAAGCCATATTTGAAAATTTTATGGTATTTATTGTTTTAGCAATAATAATATACACAAATTTAGAAAGGTGGTAGTTACTATGACAGAAAAAGAAATGGCAAGCAAAGCTGTTAACACTGAAGCAGTTAATGAGGGTGTTGAGCAGGCTTTCAGAGGTGTAGGCGCTGGAGTTCATATTGATGAGCAGGTAGGAACAACTGTAGAGGTTGCAGGGGTAGCAGCAGAAGCCGAGGATTTAGATGCTATGGTTGATAAGCTTACTAAGAAAATCAAACATACTAAGATAGCTAGTGTTATTGTTTGGTTAGCTTGTGCAGGATTATTTATTGGTAGATTTCTTCTCTAAAGGTGGTGATAGCATGGATAAAGATTTAAAAAAGAAAGTCAAGGAGTTAGGTGCTATCGAAAGAGCCCACGATTCAGAGGATTGGCGAAAAAGTAAGGATTTGGCTAAAGCTGTTATTATGAATGAAAACTATGAAGATAGTCTTGAAAGTATTCGTAGTTTAAAGAAAAAACTAAAAGTTAATAGGGGTATCTTTATAACAGGTATAGTTGTTTTTCTTATTTTACTTTTATATATGATTTACACAGCATTTAATAAACCAGTGCCAGTCCAACCAGTAGTTAAGGAGCCAGAGCCTGAAATTGTTACACAGCATGTAATTAATAAAAATCTAGTCTTTGCATTGGATGTTCCAAATGTTTCTGTAGACAGCTATAAATTAGGTGATTTACTTGATGGTATGAAATCAGTTAACTTATCTGATGGTTGCTTATATGAAAATTATGGTGCAGATGGTTGGAAGTGTATTTTAGGTAAGTCACATCAGCATGATTTAGATACAGGGGTAGTTGTTTATAAGGTATCTGACCTTGAGAAAGCAATTGCTTCAACTAAAAAGGTTTATAGTTTTGTAGATAGCCTACCTACAGCATCAGGTGATACAAAAGAAATGCTTGTTGGTTCTATCAACGGAGATGATGAAACTATCAAAGTTTACAATAAGGATTTAGCTTCAAAATCAAATGTGCAGGAAAGTGATTTAATAGCCAAAGTTGATACTACAGATTTTAGCTTTACATTTTATGAAAAAGTAGATGAAAATAAAATCAAAGAAGTTATTTCAAAAGTATTCAATGAAGGTGGTTATAATGTTAATTTCTCTGATGAAACTACAGTTAAAGATGCCCTTGCTGAAGTATTTAATCAACTAAAAGAGTTAAATGTGAAAATGTCATACAATTATGGTGATTTATCTTATGATTATTACGATAGTGCAAGGACAGAGGGAGATGTAAAAATCTTTACTAAATCAGGGGTAGATGAAGTTCCTGAGTACATTTACAATTACACTATTACTGATGCAGAAGTTATTTATAACACACTTGCATGTGCTTATTATTATGGATGGGAGTGATAGTTAATGGATAAGGATATGAAAAAGGATGTAGAAAGACTTGGTCAGGCATCAAGGCTTGTTGAAGAGGAACAGCTGCATGGAGATAATATTGCAGGTATTATTGAAATCAATGAGAGAACAGAAGATACAAATGAACTTACCACAAAGCTTACAAAGAAACTTAAGCTTTGGAAGGGGGTTCTTATTACAGGTATTGTAGTATTTATTCTGATTCTTTTGTATATGTTATTTACAGGGGTAGTTCATAAGGAGCCTACCCTAGTAGCTCCAGATTATAAGGAGTCAGATCCAAATATTTCAACAGAAGTTACAGAAATTACTGAGACAGTTGAACCGAAAGATGAGAAAATTAGATGGTATTATGTAAATGAAGCACCTGATATTGATGTAGCTAATATAGAAACTTCTACAGTACATGGAGTTTACAATCAGGGTTTTGATATCCAGTATTTTGGTTGTAAAACAGATAGAGAAGATAACGAGATGTTATATGACGGAGCAGATTCATATGTACCTTTGAATTTAGGTGCTATAGCAGATGATAAAGTTTATATGATTGATAGTTTAAGAAATCAATATGAGTCAACTAAAAGAACTTACAAGAAAATTGATGATGCTATAGCATATGACCCAAATGTACCTCAGCAAGACACATTATTCAATGGAGCTTTATCTGATGGTATTCCTACATTTGAATTTTATAATGAAGCTACTTTACAAGATAATTCATCTACACCATCTTACTTCGAGTCTAGTTTAGCTATTATAGTTTACGATAATATAGATGATTCGGATGTTCAATCAGGGGTAGAGGCTGTTCTTGATTCATATAACAATAAAGAAATGTTTTATCTTGGTGATACAGATATATTTGATAAAGCAGTTGAGCAGTTCAGTTATTTAGGTGATAAGGTAAAAGTAAGCTATACTTCTAGAGATAATAAAGTAACTGATAATGAAGCTCCAGCAGATACAAAAGTTACAAAAACTTATATTGTTAAGATTTATGATAGTATGGCTAGTGTACAAACATTAGCAAAAGTAAATCACTGGTATTAAGTTTTTAGAAAAGTTTTGAGATTGAAAAATGAGGCAGTTTTAAATATGTTATTTGCTTCAGCAAAAGTAAAAGAAACGTGTCAAAACTTTAAGGTTATTTGCTTACCCTAGTTCTTATGTGATAAGAAAATGTAGTTTGAATTTTTGGAAAAATAAATGTGAAAGGTAGGTATTTGTCATGCTAGTTAATACAGAGTATATGTCTAGTTCAGAAGTGAAAAATTATTTAAATGTTTCTCAGAGCGTTTTGAATGGTCTGATGAAGAATGGTAAGTTGAAACCACGAAGGGTTCTCCCAACTAATCATAAAAGGTTATACGCAAGGGAAGATGTAGAAGCTTTTGAAAAGTCTATAACAAAGTGTTGATTTATAAGTCCTATGCAGTGATGTGTAGGACTTATATTTTTGCCTATTTCAGGGGTAGTCGAAAGGCACTTGTGTAGACTGATAGTTATACGTGTGAACATCTCAAGTTCTCAATTTGCCAAGTTGAAATAGCATCTTTGTTAGTCTATTTTCTATACACCAAATCTCCAAATAAACTTTGCAACAGGGGGGAAATCTACATTTCTATCTCAAAACTAAGTTTAAACGGAGGAAAATATTATGGTATTAAATCAATTATTACAATTTGAGGATATGAGTGATATCCAGCGTATTCAGGCAATCGAGAGCATTTTAATGGCTAATGGAGCAAAGAGGATTGAGAAAACATCTCGCAGAAAGAAAAATCTTTCTAATATTTTTTATCTTAGACAGGGTGTTCCTTATGTGTTTGTAGTAATTATCAATCGAGATAAAGGTTATTATACTTGGACACTGCTTGACTATTCCACATATCAGGAATTAGTTGTTAAGCAAAACCAAGTATTCAGAGCAGAGCAATGTCATCATGAGAAGAAGTGGTCAATTCAATATGGTGCAGCTAATGTGAGAGTCCATAATTTTGTGCTACCTAATGCAAGTGCTGTGGATCATGTAACAGGTTGCAAGTTAATCAACATTAAAGAAATGTTAAGACCTTGTAATGCACAGGAGAACATGAAAAATGTGCTGAGATATTGCACTGTAGATAAGAGAAATAAATCATTTTATATGAAAGACCCTAACACCACAGCAGAGGATAGGGTTCGTTTAGCTCAGCTAGGTTTCGTAATCAAGCATTTAGCTAAAGGTGATTATATCTATAGCCCAAGCTATAACACTTTAGGAGAGTGTTACACAATGATTAATCAGTTTGAGCAACATTATTTTGGAGCTTTTGCTTTTAATCCATTAATGAATTTTGAGTATACCTATTACGCACTAGTATTACAAAAGATGCTAGGTTGCATGTCAGACCTTGAGCTTATGGAGTACAACAGAAGTTACTGGATTAGAAGAAGACCAGATGACGCAGAGTATTACATGCTTTAATCAGGGGTAGTAGTTCTAAAAGAAAGGGGTGATAAAATGTCAGACATTAAGCAGTTAATAGAAAATACAGATGTAGCTACTCGTCAAGTCCTTTGGTTTTACGAATTATGTAAATCAGGGGTAGTCAGATTCTCTCTTAAAAATGAGGAGCATATAAAGATACTTACTGATATTATCAACAAAGTAAATGATTATGACTCAGAGAAATATAAAGATGAGCCAGAGCTTATTCAGACAGAGATGGCATCTAGACATCAGTTACTTTATCTCATTTCACTACAACTTTTGAAATATGTGGAAACATAATATTCATAGATAGGAGAGTATTTCAAGAAGTGTGTAAGTTAATGGTAATCGATGAGAATGGCAACCAAGTAAAGTCCAAAAACTGTGAGGTAAGAAGTTATTCATTAAGCGTAAATGAGAAGAATAAGCTAACTTTAAAAATTACACAGGATAATGGGAAAATACAGAACTATTCAGGGGTAGTTAGTGCCTTTGGTGATGCTACTTGTAGTGTTTTTAAAGTTGATAACTACTCATATGTAATATGTGATTAGTCTGAGTAGGAAACAGAGCTATAGTATTCTCTTTGTTCTCTTTTTTAACATATATTTTTCACTATTGAGGAAAGCTGTGTAGTTTGCATGGCTTTCTTCATTGATTGGGGTACTTTTCAAGTTATAAAACTTATTTCAGGTTTATAACAAAAAACTCAATCTCCGAATAATCTTTGGTGACGACAAGAAAACTGCTTAAAAGTATATAAAAGAGAGGATGATGATGTGGTAATGAAAGAAAGCAAAGATACAAATGAGGTAGCCTTTAACGACACCGAGAAAAGACTAAACAATCTTGAGAAACAAGATAAACAGTCAGAGGAGCAAAGAAAAAAGTTAAAGAGAAAAGTAAGAATTAGAAATTGTACTATAGTTGCTTTGATAGTGATTATAATTATTCTTCTTTTGAAGAGTTGTGGTGCTAATAATCCTATTATAAATCGTATACCTATTCTTGAAGATAGCGATTTAGTTAAACAAACAACTGAGTCAACAGAAACTCCAAGAATAGATATTCCAGTAGTCACAGATTGTACTGTAAGTGCTGACCAGCCTTACATAAACTTCTATAATCCAGATACAAATGCTGATAAATACTATTTACAGTACGAGGTTTATGATGAAAACAATCAGATAGTATATCAAAGTAAAATGGTAGAAGCAGGTAAGAAGTTTAGTGCTGATATTTACTCAGCCTTTTCAGGGGTAGCAGGCAGTTACAACGCAAATATTGTAGTCAGAACCTTTAAAGTTGATTCTCTTACAGAAGTTAATGGCATCAATAACGATGTAGTTATTACAGTAAAATAAATAAGGAGGTCTTTTCTATGAAAAAGAAACAGTTTTTAGCAAGTATGTTGACAGTAATGATGTTAGCAAGCTCAGCGATACCTGTATATGCTGATGGTCTTGCAGAAGAAGGAGATACAGGTTCAGCACAGACCACTGTATCATTTACCACTACATCATCTCAATTAGGAGGGGTAGTTGTAAGCGTTCCAGAAACTTTAGTCCTTAGTTATGATGATAGCACTCAGAAGTTTAGTTCTAGCGATTCAGTTTATGCTTATGGACAGTTAGGTAGCAAATTACAGCTAGAGATTTCTTCTCCAGCAACTGTAAAATATAGCAATCAGGATGTAGCAGGAGCTTCTCAGTTGACTGGTACTGTTGAATTTGTCGATGATACTTACACAGGTTATTGGTCTAGCGAACAGCTTTATGCAGGGGTAGCGGATGACCATAGTGCTTCAAAGAAAGAAACTTTAAAATGTACAGTTAATGAAACTAATGGTATTCAAGTAGGTACCTACAAAGGCGAGGTAAATTTTACTATTAAAGTTTCTAAGGATTTAAGTAAATCTGTATATTATGATACAGGTTCAGGGGTATCTATTAAAGGCACTAATTATGCTTGGAATACAGATGTATTTAAATTAACATCTGAAGATGTTTATATGAATGATACCAAGGCAGATGCTTGGTTAGCTGATTCAGCAAATACAACATTAGTTATCCCTAGTTCTAAAGCATTAGGTTCTGATAGCGATGAGTTTATAACAAAAAATGTAGGTAATACACTTTATAATAAGACAAACTACATAGATACAGTTATTTTCCCAGCAGCTATGGCAAATACATCAGCAGGTTTAACTAAGGAATGTTGTTTAAATGTAAGTGATGAAGAAAATACAAAGATTACAACAATCTACATGCCAGCAGTTAAGAGTATTATGAGATTTACAATTCGTAAACTTCCAAGTTTAACTGATGTTTATTATGCAGGTTCAGCTACTGAGTTTGAAAATGCTATCTTATCTAGCAACTATAATGGCAAAGATGGTAGATATGATAATGAGTCACTTTGGAATGCTACAATCCATGTATTAGATGAAAGTGATAATTGGGTTAATTTTGATAAGAATGCATTCTTTGTAGACCATCCTACAACTTAATAAATTTCCCTTTTCAGGGGTAGTTCTCTTAAAGAGTCATCCAGTTGGGTGGCTCTTTTTTAGTGCAGTAATAAATAGTCAAGAAACTTTAAGAAATTTCCAAGGCAATCTTTACACAAAATAAGGCAAGAGTTAACATAACACACACTACAAACTTATGAAAAGAGGTGAGGTTTATGTTGATTAGCACTATTGTTGAAAAACATCCAAACTCTTATGTATTACTTCTCCCCAAAACAAAGGATAGTAGTAATCGTGTGAGAAATTGGAAAGTTTTGAACACATCAAGGCATTATGATGAAATTTTGAAAGTAGCTAAATATTACAGGTCTGAAGGTATGAATGATGCTGTGATATTGAGTACAAGTGATGAGCTTGTTGTTCCACCAAATGAGTCAGCTAAGTTTATGAGAGTATACTACTCGATGTTAACTATAGCAGGGGTAGTTGTCCACCTAGGAGTGATGCAGAATGGCTCTAATTGATGCTTCACGCAACCATTACTTTGAGCTTGCCAAGGAAAGATGGCAGGCTCAGGGTTTTGATTCTGATATAACAGATATTATTGAAAAGTATAGGAAAGTTGAGCATGATAGGTTTGTTAGAGACAGAGTCAATGTTCTAGTGACATTTTTGATTAATCTTTATGATTATGACCACGAAGCCTTGCAATTGGATATTACAAAGCTTATAGTTCTTAGTCCTAGTAGCGAGTTCCCAGCTAAGGATAAAAGAAAATTATTACAAATCCTTTGGTCTACTATTCAAATGCTATATGCCGATGATTGGTCTGAAGTATTGAATGAAGTCAATCGACTGGGTGAGTGGGCGAGGGCAAATCCAGAGGAATTCCCTGTAAAATAAAATACTTCAGGGGTAGTTTTAAAAAACTATTGACTTTTGTTTTAAAAAGAGTGATTAATAACACCAACAAAAAAAAGTTATCCACGAAAGGAGCAATTTACTATGATGAATATTATAACACCAACAGGTTCACTTATTGAGATTACAAAGGTAGAGCCTATCGTTGAAAAGAGAGTACAGTTTAATGGTTCTGAGGTCAGACTTTGTCAGATAGCTAAGGATTCAAAGCAAAATATCACAGGCTTGTATATTACAACAGAGGCGGATGATTCAGTATTCTGTGCATCCACTAATATCTTAGTAGCCAATTTAAAGCCAAGTCTTGCAGAGGAAATCTTACAGAAGTTACTTTCTGATAGTTATTATGATTTTAGTGCTTTAGATTATCAGCTTAAGCCGACAGGACTTGGAAATTTTGTGTATGATACAGGTGCTAGTAAGCCTTATCATATGGAAGGTTTATTACTTAATACTTGTAGTCCTGCAATGTCTTTTGATTTTCCAGTAAGAGGAGTAACTTGCAATAAACCAGGGGTAGATGATGACCTTGAGGATATCAGTGGTATGTCTGATGAAGTATTGAGAGCAACAATCTATGAGTTGGAAGATATTCCTATGAAGACTCTTGCAGATATGAACAGAGAGGAACTTGAGGCTGAATATTTAGACATAAAGGTAGGTGACTACAATGAATAGGAGTAGTCTACCAGCAGGTTTATCTACTCTAAAGAAATGGAAAGATGAAAAAGATACTTTACACTTTGACCTCGCATACCAAAGACATCAGGGTATGTGGGGACAGATACAGAAATCTATGCTTGTTTGGAGTATTCTTGCTGATAGTTATATCCCACCTATTGTGTTAGTGAAAGCTGATGAGGATAAAGTTGATGAAAAGGGTAAATCAATGTCTGTATATTCTGTGTTAGATGGATTACAGAGATTAAGTAATCTGTTTGATTTCCTCGATAATAAATATCAGTTACATGGCAGCACTCCAGATGTAGATATTGATGGTGATACTTATGAGCTTGCAGGAAAGTATTTTGAGGATTTACCACAGGATATACAAAATCTGATTAACTCATACAAATTTAGTATACAAGTTATTGCAAATGCTTCTGAAGATGAGTTGACAATGCTTTTCACAAATATAAATAGTGGTAAAGAGTTATCTGTAATACAGAAGGCAAAACCTAAATTAGGGGTAGCTCTTTGTAATTACTTTGCTGAGATTACATCATCTGTTTTATTTAGTCAGGGATTAAATCTTACAGCTAATCAGGCTTTGCGTGAAGAAGACCTTGCTATTGCATTACAGTCACTTATTCTTATGAATGAGAATTATGATGATTGGAAGTCTGTATCAGTAGCCGAGTGTTTAAAATATGCTGGATATCTTAGGGGTAGCATGACAAGTCAGATGCAGCAGGACTTCAAAGATGTTGTTGACTATATGGATGTCTTTGACTCTAAGACCAAATATCTTAGGAAAAATAATGTAGCTGTTATATTAAAACTTGCAGAGCAAATGCTTCTTGAAGGTATCGAAGCAGAAGCATATAAGGCTTTTCTTAATGAGTTCTTTAGCACTGATAATGAAGACTACAAGGAGCATTCTGGAGCTGGTAATGTCAAGAGAGTCAATGTAGAGGCTCGATACGATATTTTAAAATGTGAGTGCTATAAGTATTTTAAATTAGGTGATGCTGAAAACTCTGATGTAAATGAAGAACAGCCAAGTATGGAAGAAGACACACCAGTGGAGGAGAGCATTGATGAAGCAGTCTAAAGTACAGGCATATTTGTTGAGAGTTGATAAGCTGTCGGGTGTAGTTTATAAAGGTTATCTTGCTGAAGTTGATAACACTTTGGAGGCTGAGCAAGGGTATGTAAATTATGATGAGCCACATGGATTGATTACAGTCTTGAGCATTACTGATGAGATTGATGTCATTGCTAATGATGAGGGCAAACTAAAAAACTATCCTATTAATCGTTTTGTTGTTGATGATATGGGTGGAGTATATGATATGCTTGTTGGTAATCTAATGTGTGTAAGGCATAATAGTGAAGGCGAATTCACATCGATAAGAGAGGAAGATATTCCAGTCATAGAAAAGCACTTAGTTTCCATTATGCCAGACAATCTTACAGAATATAAGGAGGCTGAATAGTATGTCATATCCAATAGATAAAAAAGCAGTTTATATGGCTCGCTATCCTAAAGGTACAATCATTGAACTTGTAGAACCTTTGGAAGATCCATATGCTCCAAAACCTATAGGTAGCAGATTCAAGGTGGACTGCGTGGATGATGCTCTCCAGCTTCAAGGGGTATGGTTGCCACCGCAGTCTGGCAGTATAGCAGTTATCATAGAAAAGGATAAATTTAAGATAGTGTCATAAAAATAAGCGACTGTTATATCCATTGATTTTGGAAACAGTCGCTTATTGCTTGAAGAATTCATTGTAATCGCACTTGAAAATTTTAGTAAGTGCAATCAACATATCTACAGTTGGATTATTATATCCATGTTCCACTTTACTAAATATGCCTGTTGTGACATTGACATTTTCACATTGTAGCTTGGCAATAACTTCAGTAGCTTTCATATTATGCTCTTTGCGTAGTCTTTTTATGTTAGTTCCGATTAGTGGATTCAAGTGTTGATTTACTCGTTCAGCCATTTTGGTTCACCTCAAAGAAAGTATTATCCAAAATGGAAGAAAGTAGTGTCCAATATGGAAGTTTTATGATATAATATAAAAGGTGTTTTCACTATAACAAATACATAAAGGAAGAGGATTTGTAAATGAAAAAGAGAATTTTGTGTGCAATCATGTCAGCAATCATGGTTGTAGGAATGATGACAGGTTGTGGTAGTAAGGAAGCCACATCAAATAAGACTGTTGAAAATGTGAGTGATAAAATAGAAGAAAAATATGCTGAGAGAATGGAGGCATATTTAGATTATTTTCAAAGTGAAGAAAAGGATTATGATGGTGTAGTGGGAGCAGCTATAACTTTAGATAGTGACTCGTTGCCTTTATTATGGCTTGCTTATATGGAGAGTGAAGAAAGTGAAGATATACGCTTTCAACTTTGTACATATGAGAAAAATAAAATAGAGATTTTAGCTGAAAAAGGGATAGATAATGTAGCAGATGTAGCACCTTACATAGCAGATGGGGTAACAGGATTGCATTTGTCGATTGGCGATGATGAATATAGCGATAATTCAAAAGCTTTAATATATAACCATGAGGATCAGGATTTTGATTTTTATGATGCAGATTATTTTGAATATGACAATTATAAAAATGATGATGTTGATGAATACTATAAGAAAATGCAAAAAGATATTGATGCATATCGTGTAATGAAAACACCATCTAAAATTATTATTGCAAATACTGAAAGTAAAACAGCATATTTGGGATTGAAGGATTCGTATGAAATATATAGTGATATGTTAAATAATATGAATGCTTTAAAGGAAATTACAGTTGCTAATGCGGGAGCAGGTGTAAGATTAGGCTATAGATTGCAAGAAAAATTTACGAATGATAAACCAATAAAAGATATTTTTGATGAATATTTTTTAAAAGTAGAAAATAAAAACTACGATGATTATGGTGATTATTATAATATAAAGTCTAGTTTTACTTTGCCTGATGGTACAGAAACTGATGATGAAGGATTTTATAAATATTATGATTTAACATATGATGATTACAGGAATTTAAGAAATGCTGTATATGATGATGAACCAGTAATGTCGATTCAAGAATTAGATACGTTTACTAGATTTACCAGTGGTAAGGATGCAGAGTTTATGATGCGAAACCTTATAAAAGATTCTGCATACACATCGTTTGATTTAATGTTAATGTTCGGAAAGTTGAATGAAAATATTTATAATGGAATGTATGATGATTTACGATTTGGAGATATTGTAGACGCAAAAGAACTTTTAAAAGATGCAGCAGATAATAAGGATAATTCAGTTGATTCGACAGAGTCAACGGAAAGTATTAAGAGAGAAGATTCAACAGAAATAAGTAAAGAAACTAATAACAATATGCCAGCTTGGAAACAGGCATATATTGATTATATAAATGGATTGGATGAACAGATTGATGCATATAGATTAGTGGATATAAATAGTGACAACATCCCAGAAATTTATTACCAGTATAATACAAAGACAAGTGCTAAGTTAATGTATTTAAACCATGCTGATGAAGTGAAAACATTAGATGCAATACATGCATCTAGTAATTTTGGATATAATTCAAGAGGTATAGTTGATGGTTTTACGAGAACTGGAGTTACAACGGAATTGATGTATAAATATGATAGCTCAAAGGATGAATATATACAGATTTTTCATGGAAGCTGTACAGATGGAATAGGTAATAATGGAGTAAAACAATATAAGATAAATGAAGTTGAAGTACCAATAGATGAGTACATAACAGCGTTTAATCAAGCAGGTTTAAATTCAGAGTTCGATAATTTCAATGAAGAGTCAATGCTCACATCTGGAGATATAGTATCTGCAATCCAAAATTATTAATTAAACGTTAGAGACTAGTGATTCTTCGGAGTTGCTGGTCTTTTTCTATGTCCGAAAATATATCAGCTATTCAGGGGTAGTATTCGGCTCAGCAAGCCCTTTTTTTGCCCCAAACAGCCCTTTAAATCGTGTTGCCTTGTAACTGTGCCACCTACTATGAAAATGCTCTTAAAATGCCATACGCATCGTTTCGACTTTTTAAATGATTTAACGACCTTTTAACTGCAGCAGTTATTGCAAGTAATATTACAGGGTTTATCAAAAAATAAATATAATTTCAAAATTACAAGTTAAATAGCCTTTTCCCAAGTCTTTTTCAATGAAGAGAGGCTCTTTTGAAATTTGAGCCTTTGATGAGGTCTAATTTTAGTTCTAACTTATAAAGGGACTGCATCCACGATCAGTTGCCAGTGACTTGTAGATTAAAAATTTTATATGATTCTTTCTGTAGTTTTTTGAATTGTATTTTGTTAAGTTTTTTTACTGAAAATTTGAGGTTTTGATGGTGTTTAATCTTGTCAGGGGTAGTTTTAGATATTTTCGCTTAACTAATATAACTTCAAAAAAGCAAATCTCAAATTATTTCTTCAAACGCAGGAAGTACGCCATGCTTTACTGTTGCTGATAATGTAATAAGTATTAATAAAAGCTTTGCAATCGAGAAGTTATCATCTTCTCAACATTAGTGTTCTCTGTAGCCTACATCTTCTTATATGAATTTGTAAGGCTACAAAGCCACTGATGATTATAAATTATGAAATTTTTCAATATTCGTTGTTCTCCTTTTTATAGAGGTATTTCTTGGTGAGATACCTCTATTTTTGTTGTAGTGAAGTTTGTAGGTGATTTGTCTATAAAATCCTCTTGCAGGGGTAGTAAAGAAGCTTTTTCTATTTTACAGAAATATATAAATTAAACATATTAAAAGTATAGTATAAGTGCTGATTTTGAAGGTCATGTGCAAAAGCACTTGTTTACGTGTGAACATATACCAGTTATCAAATTTGTTTTAATTTCAATAAAAATCAAGTTAGCATTTAGGAGATAGGTTTTTAAGATGAATACTGTTTGCATTAGTCCACGTGTGAACATATACCAGTTATCAAATTTGTTTTAATTTCAATAAAAATCAAGTTAGTGCTTACAAGCTTATTACTTAAGAAAAATCCTAAAAGCACTTGTTTACGTGTGAACATACCTTAGATAGGTGTTTTGTTTTAATCTTAATAGTAAATCGAGATAGCATTTATAAGTTATATTTAGTAGGACATGTTATTTTGGTTAGTTTACGTGTGAACATACCTTAGATAGACTTTTTGATTTAATTTCAGTAAAAATTAAGTTATGCTACCTAAGTTAAATTTTTAAGGTCATGTGCATTTCGAGAGCTTGTGTGTGAACATATTTAAGTCACAGTTTTCACTTGATTTTTAATAAATTTTTAAGCTATCAGGGGTAGTTTTCTTGTTTTTTCAATATACATTTAAATAACTCAATATCAACCTATATTCACATATCAAATTTAGGAGGTAAAGAAGTATGGAAATATCTAGAGGTTTTAATCGTTATGGAAAGGAAATTAAAAGATTTGATACTTGCAACAGATGTAAACATTCTATTTTAAGAACTCTAAAAAGAAGCCAGTGTTCAATAACAAATCGTGAAGGAAATGCTGTTAGAGCAGAAGTTTGTGAGCATTTTGAATATCGTTGTCCGGCAGTAGATAATTCTGTAGCAGATGATGGTTTTAAGTATAGAAGCAAACAAGGTAGAGAGTTACTAACTGAGTCGCAGTGGAATAGTTATGGTTTTAAATTAAAAGATAATGCTGTGGGTGAGCAAATGCACCCAACAAGGCAAAGTAAAGCTGTATATACATATTATGATATTACACAAGTTGAATCATTCTAGTAGCATTTCTCTTACAGGGGTAGTTTCCTATGAAGCTACTTCTTTTTTTATGTAGATTTATATGATATAATAAATTCTGTATATCTTAGGATAAAGGAGTTTTTAAACTATGACAGATAGAGAGCAGAAAGCAGCAGCGAAAGCATTTGCTGATGAGTGGAAAGATAAAGGTTATGAGAAAGGTCAAAGTCAGCCATTTTGGCTGAGTTTATTAAGAGATGTATTAGGAATAGAGCATCCAGAACAATATATATCTTTTGAAGATAGAGTTTTCTTAGGACATACATCCTTTATAGATGGTTATATATCAGAGACAAAAGTGTTAATAGAGCAGAAGGGAAGTAATAAGAGCTTAGATGAGCCTATAAAACAATCAGATGGTTCTTTGTTGACTCCTTTTCAACAAGCTAAAAGATATATTACTGAGTTACCTGTAAGTAAGCATCCAAGATGGGTTGTAACTTGTAATTTTAGGGAATTTTATGTATATGATATGGAACAACCAAGTGGAGAGCCTTTAAAAATAGAGTTAGCAAACTTAGGTAGGGACTGTTATCTATTACAATTCTTAGTTAATAAGGAAAACTCTGAGTTAAATCGTGAAATGGAAATATCACTACAGGCTGGTGACCTTGTAGGAGAATTATACGATGAAATTCTTAAGCAATATAATAACCCTGACGATGATGAGGTATTAAAGAGCTTAAACGAACTATGTGTACGTTTAGTATTTTGTTTATATGCTGAGGATGCAGGTATATTTGGTAGGCATGCAATGTTTCATGATTACCTTTCAGGGGTAGGAGTTAATAATGTCAGAGATGCTTTAGTAGAGTTATTTAAAATCTTAGATACTAAAGAAGAGGATAGAGATCCATACGGAAACCCAGACCTTTTAGCTTTTCCATATGTAAATGGAGGACTTTTTGCTAATGAGCATATTATCATACCAAGGTTTAATGAAAAGATAGTTGATATTCTATTAAATAAATGTTCTGCTGATTTTGATTGGAGCGAGATAAGTCCTACAATATTTGGAGCTATATTTGAGAGTACGCTAAATCAGGAAACAAGACGTAAAGGTGGTATGCATTATACGCCAATATCTATTATACATAATGTAATAGACAATTTATTTTTAGATGATTTGTATGCCGAATTTGAAAGTATAATTTCTTTAGGGGTAGTAAAGACTCGTAAAGAGAAACTTGAGAGATTTCAGGAGAAGCTTGCAAACTTAAAATTTCTTGACCCAGCATGTGGTTCTGCAAACTTCTTAACCGAGAGTTATATTTCTTTGCGTAGACTTGAAAATAAGGTTATTAAGGAAATCTTAGCTTGTGATAAGGGAAACTTAGCTGGACAGATTATATTTGGAGTAGCATATAATCCTGTTAAGGTTTCTATTAGCCAGTTTTATGGTATTGAAATAAATGACTTTGCAGTGACAGTTGGTCGTACAGCTCTTTGGATAGCGGAGAGTCAGATGTTACATGAAACAGAAGAAATAATTCATATGAATTTAGACTTCTTACCATTAAAGACTAATGCTTACATACAAGAGGGAAATGCTTTAGAGATAGATTGGAATGATGTTATATCAGTTCATGAATTATCATATATAATTGGTAATCCACCTTTTGTAGGTTTCACTTATATGTCTGATGAACAGAAATCAGATATGGAGTTAATATTTCCAGGCATTAAAAATTTAGATTTTGTAGCAGCATGGTATAAGAAGGCTTCAGATTATATAAAAGATACTTTTGTGGAGTGTGCTTTTGTATCAACAAATTCAATAACACAGGGAGAAACTGTAGCTAGATTATGGAGTTTGCTTGATGTAAAGATTAATTTTGCGTATAAAACTTTTGTATGGGGTAGTGAGGCAAAGATAAAAGCACAAGTTCATTGTGTTATCATAGGATTTGCCACTTTTAGTCGTAAGGTCAAGAAGTTGTATACAGGAGATAATTATAAGATAGTGGATAATATTAATGCATATTTATGTGATGCACCAGATATCTTAATAGATAGTAGAAATAAGCCACTATGTAATGTGTCTAAAATGATTTATGGAAATAAACCTGCAGATGGTGGTTATCTCATCATAGAAGATGAGGATTACGAAGATTTTATAAAGAGAGAGCCACAAGCTAAGAAGTATATAAGACCATTGCTTGGAGCAGTAGAGTATTTACATAACAAGAAGAGATGGTGTTTATGGTTAAAAGGGGTAGCTCCTACAGAGATTAAGAGTTGTCCTTTAGTATATGATAGAGTAAAGAAGTGTAAAGAAGCTAGAGAAGGTAGTAAGGCTGCAGGAATAAGAAAATTTGCGCAGACACCTACTTTATTTGCGCAGATAACACAGCCAGACAATAAGGATTATATTATAATTCCAAGGACATCTTCAGAAAAAAGAAGATATGTTCCAATGGGATTTATGACATCTGAGACTATAGTTACAGATGCTGTACAGATTGTACCAGATGCAAGTTTATATGAATTTGGTGTTCTTATATCAAATGTACATATGTCTTGGATGCGAGCTGTTTGTGGTAGATTGAAGAGTGATTATAGATATTCAAAAGATGTGGTATATAATAACTTCATTTGGTGCGAACCCACACCAGAGCAGAAAGTTAAAATAGAGCAGACAGCTCAAAGTATATTAGATGCACGTGCTTTGTATCCAGATAGTGATTTAGCTGAATTGTACGATGAGGTATTGATGCCACCAGAACTCAGGCGAGCCCATCAGTTAAATGATAAAGCTGTAATGGAGGCATATGGTTTTACAAGAAATACAGAAGCATATAAAAGTGAGTCTGCTTGTGTAGCAGCATTGATGAAATTATATAAAGAAAAAATTCAGGGGTAGTTAATATGTTTACAATAGATGATTTTAATATAGAGTTTAATGATTCCGATGAATTTACTTCACTTACTTTTGATGAGTTGAATTTTGATAACATGTATAGTTTAGACTTGTTTGGTAAAGATGAATTTAGCCATATTATATATTTATATTATACGAAGTATGATAATACTATAACATTTAAATTAGTCTATACAGGTAATTGTGAATTCAGCCCATCTTACAGCATAGAGTTAAATGAAAACAGTGATGTAAAAGCATCTATTTTGAATGCTTTGAATACTGCAGCAGAGTATTATGACCAAGATTTAGCTAATTTTTTCCTGTCAGATAAATACAGGGATAGTGAATTAGGTGCATATATTTACAATAGGTATGATATAACAAATGAAGATATATCACATATAGCAGATATAATAAGAAGAGGTTGCCTAGATTTCAAACTTGACCCTAAATTTGATTTACATTTTACAAAATATAGAGTAAAGAAATCAGATGAAGTAGTACCTATTGATTTAGATGCTTTTCTATATGACCATATTTTAAAAGTAGATTATTAAATATAAGAGACATTGCTCTTACAGGAGTGATGTCTTTTTTTTTATTTCTTTAGATAAATAATATTTAATGTAGTTCTCATCATTCTAATTCTTTCAGGGGTAGTTTCTCTCGCAGAAGCTACTCTTTTTCAGTTGTTCAAGTTATTAAAGTTACCACTCTAAATTCTCAATCTCTGATTATTCTCTGTATAAACGCAGGAAGTCTGCTTTTTATTAAAAAACGAAAGGATGTGCATATATGTTGAATTTATTCCAATTACGTATTGAGGCTTTTAATATCATCCGAGGTACAAATTTATTATTGATTGAGAAGGAGGTGCTGTTATGCAGAGTTTAGTTAAAAAATTGAAGTTAAAAAGAGTCGTGGCTATGCTTCTTCTAGTTTGTACAGTTATGTCTACTTTTCTCACTTCATTTAACAATACAGGGGTAGTTTATGCTGATTCTACTGATTTGAGAAAAACTTATATACAAATGATGGCAGGAAGAAATGCTAGTCAGATTGAAGGTATTTCAGATTTAACTACTGATGATTTAAGATGTTTGGCGATTTATTTGTCAAACTGTTATGTACCATTTAGTACAACTTTGGATTCAGATTCCGAAGATGATAATAAGGAAACTATGACTGAGGCTTTAACTCTTTTAGGTATTAAAAAAGAAGTAGCCGAACCTATGGTTTCTGGTATTTATTCAGCGAGTTTAAGTTCAGCTCAAAAGTTATATGTAAAAGAGTCTGATTTATGGGCTATCTCAGGAGAGGATTATATCGGTTGGGGTGATCCAGCATTAGCTGACCAGTTCTTCCATTGGACTGAAGCTACATTTGATAATGATAAGTATAAAAAACTTGTTGGAGAGCCTATTACTATAGGTTCAGACTCGTATACACCACTTACAGCAGGTTTATGGCAGGCAATTTGTAGATTCTTAGGTGCAGAATATGAAGCTGGTAGAGCTTCAACAACTGGCGGTAAAGATTCATGTGCTTTATACTATATTGATGATACAAACAATGCAAAAGAGTGTTTTAATCTTAATTATAGCACTATGATGCTATTAGCTAAGTATTTGGATGCTAGTAAAGTGGATACAAATGGTAAGGCTATGAATGCTTTACTTAATATGGATGGCTATAATGCTTGGGATAAATTAAATGACAATGAGAGGGGTAGATTAACCTTATTTTTTGAAAATATTTATATAGATTGGGTAGGCAATATTATTTATGATGCAGGAGACCAGCGTATTGTTATTTATCCTGCTTGTATGAACCCTTATGTTTGGACAGCTATTGAGGGTGAGTCAGATTCACAGTATAAGAGATTCAATGCTTTATCAACATGGGGTATTTGGCTTATAAATAATTCAAAAAATTATGAAGATTGTGGTTACACTACTGAAGATCCAGTAGGTAGTGTTTATGCAGATGACAACCAAGTTGTAAAATTATATGGTAGACATTACGAGTCATCTATAAAGCAGTTCAGGGGTTCTTCCGAGACAGCTAGGTTTGATTCAGCTTTCTTTGGTACAGGTGATGCAGGAACAATAGGTAATTGGATTAAATCAGATAGTGTGTTCTCTACAAATGGAAATGATAATTTAGGAGGTAGTCCAGCAAACTCTACATGTTACTGGGGTAGCCCAGATACTATAAGAGGTTCTTATGATTTTACTAGATTTCTTAAATATGATGCATCGAAGACTATGGATACTACTTCAAATAGTCAGTTTATTGAGGGTAATTTAGTAGATAGTGCTTACGAGGATAAATTTTTAACAACATCTAGTAAGTTTGCAACTGGAGAAGACCTTAATTCATTTATGACTTTTGGTTCTTCAGATAAGGAAATGCTAAGTAATATTTTTATCACATATGCGTTTTGTTATGCAAATAAAGGTGAGACATCGTTTGACAAAAATAAGAATTATATCAATTTCAAATTTAACGAAGATGTATTTCCAAAAGTAGATTCATCTGCAATAGAATGGGGTACTATCTCGACTGTCGATGACCAGTTAAAGAGTTTTGTTTGGTATTTACTTAACCCAATAGAAGGTGCTAAATATGTAGCAACTCTTATAAGAAATAAGGTTACAGCTATATTAGTTGATGTACATGAGCATATGGTTGGTGGTACTGATTCTAAAGTTTCTACTGGTATGACTCGTTACTTAGGTTTTAGTGGTTATGCAACTTCACCAAGTTTGAGTGATGTATCTTGGTTAGATAGTCTGCTTAAGTTTTATAATAGTATTATAGTTTACTTTATAATCTTTATGTGTGTATTGCTTTTATGCTATGTATTAACTGGACAACTAACATTGCAAAGAGGAATTATAGGGGTACTCGTTTTTGGTTTACTAGCTTTCATGCCACCTTTAGCTATAAATACTACAGTAGATGTTACAAATAAAATGGCTTCACAGATATACAGCAATAAGTTCCAGTATTGGGCTTTAGTTCAGATGCAGCAGTATTTAGGTGATTTAAAGACTAAAGTAGATGCAGCAGCTTCAGGTAATACAAATGATTATATTGCTCAGTTGATGCAGATTGAAAGTAATGGAGATTCTTCTATCTCATATACCGGTACAAAGCTTAAATGGATGACACCAAAGAAATATAATGACTTAAATGAGGTCAAAAAGGAAATTGATGAGTCTAATGTAGGTAGTACATTTAGTAGTGCTTTTACTAATTTGATGATAAATTCTATAGCTAATAGCACTTCTGCTGAGAAATATTCAGAGAGTGTAGGTCAAACTTATTTATACAGAGATATGTGTGACATTTATCTTTATGGTATGGAGAGCTACCATATGTATAAAGATTATTGGAATGAGACAGGTTCATTATTACAGTATGATTCCGCTAGGATTTCATCTACAGTTAATGATACTTCTTCAAGTAATAAGACTAATTTTATAGGAGATTTAACAGGTACTAAGAATTTAGCTAGTTCTTTTGAAAATATACAAACTTCTAATAATAATTTATATTACTATTTAGCTGTAAATGAACAGAAGTTAAGTAATAATGTAAACAGCACAGCAGGGGTAGCTATTGCAGATACATCTTCTTTAAATGCTATAGATAGAGGTTTCTTATATGATACAGTTGATGTAAAAAATAATGGCACGAGTATAAACTATTTTATGTCAAATACATTAGCTACAACTTATTTAGTAACATACAGAAATACTTACAAGAGTATCAACGATAATTTAAGTAAGTTACAAAGTATTGAAGATTCAAACACTATGGATATCAATTCTTTAAATATAAGTAATGGTAGCATTTTGTTTGGTTTAGACCCAAGTACATTTGATATGTCAATAAATGATATATCAAACGGGGGTAGCGGTATGAATACCCTAACTACAGAGAGTCTAGATAAACTTAGTGGTTACTATTATGCATTATATTGCGAGTCACCTTATTATTTCTTTAATTGGAATATCCGTGACCAGTATAAGGCATCAGGGTTAGACAATTTTGATAAGAGTAATTTAACTAAGAAGGATAAAGATAAGACTTTCAGTAAGCTACTTTTGAGAAATAATCAGGAATATTTCTTTAATCTCACTGATAACTCTGGAGATGGTTATGGTGAATTAAGAGATTTTATGAATTTTCATGATTTATTCTATTATGTTATTCCAGCTCTTAAAAATGGTAATGATTTAGTAGATATGTTTGATAAGTTATTTGGTATGTACACTTATGATGATTGTAGTTTAACACTTAGTGCAGATGGTAAGTGGCATTATAATAATCAGGAATTTAATAATGCATCTGATTTCGTGACAAATATATTAGATGTAAATGATATTGATGGAGATAGTGATGTAACAGAGAAACTTTGGGATGCTATGAATAAGGAGCAGCAGCATAAGTTTTGGCATGATTATAATGTTTGGACTTTATTTAATAATTATGTAACTTGGCTAGATACAATGCAGGATTGTGATTATGCTAAGTCAGAAACAATTCGTGTTATGGGTGATAAATTTGTTGTAAGTAATCCTTTAGACCCTACTTCTTATTATCAAACAGATGATAATGGCAATATGACAGCAGGTCGTTACATGGTATTTTCTGAATCTGAGATGAAGTATTATGGCTTAAGTACAGCAGATTTAACTACAGTCGAGAAAAAGATTATATCTATTCAAAAGAGTGTTTATAATACCTCATTAGACCTTATGAATTACTATACTTTGTCAGATGAAACTCTTATTAATGCATTTTCTTTAATGGAGTTATTTGAGTTCAATAAGGAATTTAGTCAGGAGAGTGTTGTAGGTTCTGATTATATCCTTTACCCACAGGGGTACGAATTAAAGGCATTTACATATGATGCTTATTTGAGACTTATTGTATCTGAAGCTAGTGGAGAAAGTCTTATGGGTGATTCTGATGATACATCTAGTATTTATCAGAGAGTTGCTAAAAATACAAGTTTATTCTTCGGATTATTCTTGATTTTTAATGACTTAGTTGCAGTATATGTTGTTCCTATGCTTAAGTTATTTATAATTTGCTTATTGTTCTTAACAAGTTTACTTATTATTATAGGTGCAGCAGTTAAGTTGGAGTTTAATTTCTTTAGTGTTTTATGGAAGAGTTTGCTCGCCCCATTATTATCTTATGCAGGATTAAATTTAGGTCTTGCATTTATAGTAAGTATGTTCATGTCAAACGGTACAGAAGGGGTAGTAAACAAGATGCCAGTTATAAGTCTTGGTGACCCTACAATGGTTTTGATATGCATGTTAGTTCTTAATATTGCTGTCACAGTATTATATTTTAAAATTGTAAAGAAATGTATTAAAGACTTTAAGACATATTTTAGTGCAGTATTTTACAGTGCAGGTTCTGCAGTTACAGGTCTTGCAAGTGGTATTACTGGTGGATTATTACATGGTAAATTTAGAAAACCAATAGTTACTTCAGTTGCTTCAACAGCAAAGCAAAGAGGTATAGATAACGATCCTAGAAATGGAAAATTTGGTATAGGTACAGGAGCTTTAGCATCATCAGGGATAGGTACAGGTTTAGGTATGAGTGCTTTATCACAGGAACAGCAACGTAGTATTGAAAATTCTAGAGATAGAGCAAATGCTTCTCAAGGTATGAATAAATACGATAAAAAAGCTTATGATGGTGCTAATACTCGAGTTGATAAACAACAAGCTAAATATGATGCAATCAAGCATAAAGCAGAGATGGCTAAAAACTCTAATATGTCTGAGCATAAGAAAAATAAACTTGAGCAAGCAAGACGTAGACAGGAACTTAAGCTTGAGAGAGCAAAGGGTTATGCAGATGATATTGCTAAAAGAGGAGCCTTTAGAGCTAATGCTAAACGTATAGGTTCAGCTCCTGCAAGAGTAAGTAGTAGTCTAGGAAAGACTGTCGGACGAGTTCAGGCTTTTAATACTAATGTAAATAGTAATATGGTTAGATTTGGTGGAGCAGTTAAATCTCTTGGTAATTCTGACGGAAGAAAACAACTTAGCTCTAGAGTTACTTCAGGTCTTAAAAAAGGAACAGGTGATATTAAGACCTCTGTATCTCGTATAGGTGGTAACTTCCAAGCTGGTAGAAATGAGTATAATAAGAGATATACTGATTCAAATGCTAGAGAAAGAGCCGAGTATTACAGAACTACTGCAGCAGCACGTAAAAAGCAGAGACAGCATCAGATAAAACTGAATAAATATACTAAATAGCCAAGAAGCTCTATCTATTGCAAAATAGGTAGAGCTTTTTCAGTTATTCAAGTTATTTCAGTTTATTGTTAAATTTCCAAATCTCAAATTATTCTTTGTATCTTCGGAGGAAGTGTGTCAAAAATTTATTTCAGGAAAGGAAGTGTTTTGCATGATAGATTTCTTAAAAGGAAAGGAAGTTGAAATCTCTGAAACAATGACTGCGAAGGAGATAGCAGAGCTATTTGATAGATCTGTAACATCAATATATAACTGGAGAGATAAAGGTATCATCCGTCCAGTTTATTCTTCTCCATCTCATCGTGGAGAAGAGTATTCAAGAAATGAGATTTACAAGTTATATAATTCAGGTTTTCGTAGAGCGTAAGGAGTGTGATGTTATTGGTAGAAGCAATTAAAAGTTATAGACAAATGGATGGTACTGATATTCTCAAGGTTTTTTGTAAACCTACTCAAAAATTCCCAGAGGGAAGTAATTACTTCTATGTCGATGCTAATGCAGAGCCTTTAGTTAATGACTATACTTGGTATTTACTAAAAGATAGAGGGGTTATTTATGTTACAGCATACACTAGGGGTAGTCTAGGCGAGAAAACTATAGTGAAGTTACATCAAGCATTATGCAATTTTTATACTGGAGATTATGCAGAGTTAATTGACCATTATAATACAGTTGGTTTTGATAATACAGATATAAACTTGAATATAGTCACAATTGCAGAAAATAATTATAACTCTTTTGTTCGAGGTTATATGGTAAATAGGGTTAATAAAAATTTTCAAATTAGAGTGAAAATTGATTGCAGGCATATTTACCCTTTTAATAGTGTTAAATCAGAGATTGAGGCTTGTAAACTTCAACATACTGCAGAGACAGAATGGTTACAGGAGCAGTTGAGTTCAGATACTTATCATTTTAATATTCTTGAGTATTGCAGGGGTAGTGAAGATATCCTCGACCTAGAGCGAACAGGAAAAATCAGCCACGAAGAAGCTAACTATAGACATATTTTAAAATATGCAGATAATGCATGGTATTACTATAGATATGGTTTAGAGGACTTCTTCAAAGAGCATCATATTCCAGTTCCAGAGTATTCTTTAGATGATGAGGGTTATATGATTGATAAAATTACCGGTAAGAAGCTTTGTCCATTCTACAAGTAATATCTTGTATTTAAGTAATTAAAGTTATTAAAGTTTTTACCCCATTATAAAAATCTCAAATTAAACTTTGCAGAGCGGAGGAAATCTGCTTTGCAATAACTTAGGAAAGGAGCTAAAACCTAGTTTAGTTTTCTAGTTAACATTTAGATTATTATTATTTATTTAAGGAGGTGCGTCTTATGAATAAGACCGTCAAGAAGGTGTTCATGTTAATTGCATTGTTAGTTGCCATTTTTCTCGCATGGCAAATTTTTTTCAATCAGAATGGTATTCTTCATACCGCATATAACGCATTAGCAAATGGAGTTAATGGTCAGTTTGAGAAGGTGGCTGGTAAAGGTCAGAAGTTACTACCTTTATGGGAGAATAGCGATGCTGACAAGGATGCAAATGGAGAAGGGTTCAATATTGATACAAAATAACTAATTAAATATTTCTAGTTCATCAGGGGTAGCTCATCTAGTTTTTGAGTTACCTTTTTTCTATAGAAGGGAGGATTGATAGTAAATGAAATTTTGGAAAATAGCTTATGGTATTTCATTCTTTTTAATATTGATAGGGGTAGTTAAGTGCCTTATCCCTAAGTCATATGATTGCGAGCAAGTAGATAAATACATATATGCACAAGGTAGTATCTCCGATGAGGAGATAGCTCGAGCAGAAAATTATGTTGAAGCATTACCTAACGAGTTACTAAGTTATTTCACTGATAAGGATTGGAAAGTAATAATAACTGATGATATTGATGGAGATGTAATTGGTAGAACGATACCAGCAGATAAAGTAATTCTAATCAAGCAGGGGTATGTGTTAGATTCTTTATGGCACGAGTTTGGACATATGTACCTGATGAACCATCCGTATGGTAATGATTTCGATGATTTATATAAAGAGGAAGGTAAAGCATTGATAACAGCTTTTTATGGAGAAGATGATGTGAAGTATTGGTTAGAAGATGAGACAGAGTATTTTTGTCAAGCGTTTCAGACAGTCAGAGTTGTAAATGAGCAGGTTGCAAGTGTAGCTCCTAAGACCTATGCTTACTTTGCAGACATATTCAACCAGTTATACAGTCAGGAGAAAAATTAAATTTATTCAGGGGTAGTTAAAAGTCAGCATAAAGCTGGCTTTTTCTTTTGTAAAGAGTTATCATACACAACAAAACTACAAAGGGGAGCGTAAAATATGTGTTACATTGAACTTAGCAAAGGTAGGTATTATAAAGGTTTTGATTCCTGTATCAAAATAGAGCAGATAGGTGTTACAGCTATTGAAATCATAGATAATATTGAATACACCTATATTTTAGGTAAATGTAGTCTTGAGCAAGCTCAAGCCTTTCTCAGGGGGAGTTACAAGTCTAGCTATGCATTAAGTAAATTCAAAATGTCACAGGATATGTATAACGCAAGACTCATAAGATTCGTAAATCAGATAGCCACAAACTATAAAGACTTTATCCTTACAGATAGAAGTAAGCTTATTATAGGTAAGTTTGCAGTATTAGGTTGTTTCAGGGGTAGTTTGAGTCTTTCTTCTGAAGTATTTTCTCATAAAATAATCGACATTCACGCAACAAAACCCTCCAGTCTGTAGAGAAACTGTGATATAAAATCCAAAACAAGCAGTTATTTTAGCCTATAACAAGTCTTGTACGACTTATACCAGTTATTAGCAGATTTGAACCAAAGCCAGTCATCAAGCAGTCATCTAACTATAACAGGTAGTCCATTTATCACAAGTTCAAAGATTTCATAGATTGAAAATAATATATGAAATTATGTAGACTTTTCTGTAGTAAAATCAATTAAGTTTACTTGAATATTTTGGACTTACTCAGGGGTAGTTAAGATGGCTTTTGATTCCACTATAATATAGCCACAAGTATTTAGGGCAATCCCAAAAGCACTAGGCTTACGTGTGAACATACCTTAGCAGTCAAAATAATAAAGTTTACAACTTGATATATTATAAAATCTATATATTAAAACCTACATTCAAGTAGTAATAATCGAGGGCAATCCCAAAAGCACTAGGCTTACGTGTGAACATATATAAGATTATAAAAATAATAAAGACTATATCCAAATTTTGAAATTATTATATTTAGTTCTATTATTTTTCTTACATATATTACAAATCAGTCATATTTGATTGTAATACTAAGAAGTAGTAACCTAGAGCAATCCCATTTGCATTAGTTTACGTGTGAACATACCCAAGTAGTTAAAATAATAAAAGATTACAGTTAATTTTTAAAAGTTCTCAGGGGTAGTCATTTGTAAATATTGTAGCTTTACCCTAAACAGTCATATAAGATAGTACCTTTAAGTAGTGATATATAAGGAAATGTGCATTTCGATAGTTTACGTGTGAACATACTGCAGTTATAGATATTACAAATATTTAAACTCAATCAGGGGTAGTTATGATTTTTAGAGCAATCCCATTTGCATTAGTCTACGTGTGAACATACTAAAGTAGCTATTCAAAGTAAAGTATTATAAAAATATCTTGCATATTTCTTATTTCTTGTAGACTATTCTCATTCTCAGTCCAAAAATAATCCTCACTATAGATTACATCAGTGAACTTCAGAAATCATGTCAAAATCAATATCAAATAAATTCTTGTAGATATATAAATTCTATATCTTTCATGGGTAGCTCGAGAGGCTCTTAGCTCACACCCTACAATTCTGTGCAACAACCACCCAATACTCCCAATTAAGCCAATATCAGTGTATTTCCCAATCTATAACCAAAATACAGGCATCTCAATTTATTCTTTGCAAAATTAGGGGAACTCTGCACATTTCTGTAGAGTATTTTCATCAAGGAGGTACAAAAACATGAAGTTAAAAAATAAAAAGTCTAGTCTTGACGAGCAAAAGAAATATAATATAGCTTTTTCACCCAAAAATATTGATAAAGTAAAAAGTAGACTACGTTCCGACAACATAGATTACATCGAGGTATTCGATATTTTAGATGTTGTAGACAGAGCTATGAATGACGAGGTATCAGTAGTCTACATGTATGATAGAGATGATTTAATTCTAAATGAGGAGCTTATGAGTAAAAGTGCAGTCAAGTTATTTGAGTATGTTTTGCATAATTCAGGGGCTGAGTAGTTTATTTTACAAGGCTTCAAGCCTAAGTGAGAGCCATTATTAGAAATTTTAATGGCAAGTATGAACTACGTTAGAGAGAAAAGTTAAAGACACACCTACGAATGTACGCTTCAGTTTGTAGCTCTGTGAGTCAGGTAGAAAGAAAGTAAGCCTAAGTCAGTTAGCATAAGCTGATATGGAAACATAACATCGAATGATATGAACTTCTCTTTGACATTGGCAAGAAGCAAAATACTAGAAATAAGGTGAGCGAAAGCTCGAAAGTTAGGTGATTATATGAAACAAGACCAGAAATATGCTTTTGTTCAGGATAATCGAGGGGTAGTTTTAAGCCCTACTAAGATTGAAAAAGCTTGGTATTTAATAAGGCATAATAAAGCAACTTTAGTAAAGACAGAGCCTATGGTTATTAGATTGAATAGAAAGCAAAATAATACAGATATGAGTTTCATGAAAGTAGGTTTAGATCCAGGTGATACTACAGGGGTAGCCATAGTTCAGGAAAGTCATTTGAATATGTCTAAAAACAAAGCAGTTTTTAAGGCAAATATACAACATCGTAATGATATTAAGTCATTAGTAGAGTCAAGAAGAGAGTATAGACGATTACATCGATACAATAAACGTTATAGACAGGCTCGATTCAATAACAGAGCATCTTCTAGAAGAAAAGGTAAAGTAGCTCCTAGTATTAAAAATAAAAAAGATGAAATCTTGAGAGTGCTTAGATACCTTTCAAAATATGTATGTATTGACGGTATCTATATTGAAGATGTAAGTTTTGATATTAGAGCTTTGACAGATGAGTATAAGCCTTACAGATGGCAGTATCAAAAGTCAAATCGTCTTGATGAAAATATCCGCAAAGCAGTAATACAAAGAGATAAGTGTAAATGTAAAATGTGTGGAGCAAAAGATACACAATTAGAAGTACATCATATCACTCCAAAACGTGAAGGTGGAAACAATACTTTGAAGAATCTTATTACTCTTTGTAGTGAATGTCATAAATCAGTAACAGGGGTAGAAGATGATTATAAAAGTTATCTATATTCACTTATAGATGGAAAACAAATTCCTTTAGCTCCTGCAATGCATGTAATGATAGGTAAAAATTATTTATACCAGCAGTTGAGACAGTTTATTGGAGGTGATTCCTATGTTTATTTAACTACAGGAGGAGATACAGCAAATAGTAGGCTTGATTGGAATATTGAGAAATCTCATAGTAATGATGCAGCATGTATAACAGATGTGAGATGTTTACCAGAAAATTTAAAGACTTATGTTTATACTATCAAGCCACAGCGTAAAAAGAAAAAGACTAAGCAAAATACAAGTAATCTAGCTATAAGGCATAGAGATTTAGTTTGGTATACTCCAAGGGGTAGAGAACCTATTAAGTGTTATGTTACAGCTATTATGCAGACAGGATGCTGTGTAGGTAAGTATAAATTAAAATCTATAGATGGTGAAAGATTTGGACCGATAGCAGAGTCAAGTCTAAGAAAGATACAACAAGGAACAAGTAGCTTGATGTTCGTATAATAGTAGATATTTTAAAACGAAGCCATAAATCCATGAGATAACAGAGAAAGCGAAGTCTTTTGGAAATGATATATGTTATTGGAGATAAATCTGAATACTACAAAGAATTTCGTGCAGTTAAGGAAAGAGAGGTAGTGTTATGAAGAATACAGGACGTTATAAGAAACCCATCAAATACAAGGGAAATCGCTACAAAGATAGTAGTAGGATTAAAAAGATGAATAAGTTCAATTCAGTTGGTGTTATTCAACCAGTAAGTCAGTTCAAAGATGATAAAGAACTTAATCGATATTTATCATCTTGTCTAAATCATAATTATCTTACACAAAATGATTTAGATAACTTATTCAAAGATAACTCATCAAAATCATTTCGTTTATAAATAAGCTGACAAAGTGAAAAGTAAGGATTTATTAAAGCAGTATAGGGAGGCGATGGAAAATGATAGAAAGAAGAGAAAGTCCAAGGATATTGATTGATGAAGATTGTACCATCTTCATAAGGGGTAGTTCTTTAAAAGCTCAGCTTCATGATATATCAGGAGCAGGTATTTCTTTCTTTGTAAATGACAAGCATCCATATGAGGAAGCAAAACAATACGAAGAAGTTATAGGCTTTAGTAGTGACAGTTACTCAGGTTGTTGTGAGGTAGTTCGAGTAGATACATTCAATACACTTGGAAAAGCACTTATAGGTTGTAAAAGGAGATAAGACATGGTTGAGGATTTAAAAAATACACAAGCAGGTATAAAAGAAGTTCAGTTACAATTAATGACTATGCAGGAGCAGGTAAATTTGTTAAGTAATATTAACAGTTCATTGAGTACTATATTTTTAGCGGAGAATATGATTGAGATGCGAAAGAAGTATGATGCTATGTAACGTTAAGAGCTGATATTTAAAACGAAGAGAAGTATTGAAGATTTATATTTTTATGTATTGATGTTTTAGCTTTTCAGGGTAGTTCCAAGTGGAGCTACCTTTTTTTATTTAGAAATTTTTGAATATGTAAATCTCAAAATATATTCTCAAATGATGCAGAAAATGTGATTTCAGAAAGGAAAGAAAAAGATATGTTTGGAAGACAGAGAAAGCTTACAAGAGCTGATGAAGCTCCTATATTAAGTGATTACGATATACCTTTTAGAGAGGAATACATTCGCATATCTAGAGCATACAGAAAAGCAGGCTACAATCTCAATGAAGAAATAAAGAAAGCTATGATTGATTGGTATTTAGCTATAAGTAAGGCTTGCCCTATCAAGGATTTGGTTGAGTGGCAGGTTGCAGATTTAGAGTACTTATCAAAAAGGGGTAGTTCTGCTCTTTGCAGATACTTTTTACGACTGCAACCTGAAGATAGAGAGTTATTTATCAAGAAGTATGATGAGCAAGTAGACTTAGAGAAATTTAAGTCTTGGCTTTCATCAAAAGGCTATCAATTAAAGAAACCAGTTAATAATCTTGAAATGAATATGCTTCGAGACTACTGCAATAATAAATTCGATTGTGAGGTTAGTGATTATTTAAGTAGTGAAGATGCCAAGTTATACGCAGCAGCATTTCGGGAGAGATATAAGCCATGAAGAAACAAGTGATTATAGGTCTTTTATGTATGAGTTTATTAAGTGGCTGTGGTCAAGTAAACAATTCAGGGGTAGTTCCAGTTGCTTTTGAGCTTGAAACTATAGCAGGTCAGGACTACAACATACAGGTTTGCAAAGATGAATATTATCAAAGAGTTATAGATGTTTTAGATAACACTTTCTCAGAAACAAGTAAGGCTTATTTCACAGGAGAAGGCTGGCAGGTCAAGGTAGTTGATGAACCTTTAGGCTCTGGAGCAGGATACATACAATCAGGAAAATGTGATTACAACGACAAAACAATAACAGTCTATAGCCTTGAATTAGAGTCATCTTTAAAGCATGAACTTGGTCACTATTATGATTACATTTATGACACTTATATAAAAGATTGGTCAGGTGTAGGAGATAAAGAAGCAACAGCTGAAGCCTTTGCTAGGGGTAGTTCTGAAGTCGCTGAAGTTAAGGAGGCAGTAGATAATTTTAATGCAGTTGTTGATTTTTACAATATTGAGGAAGTAACTGATACTTTGAAAGGTATCAATAAAAGTAGTGATTTCCTAGCAACTAGTGAAGTAGATATCAATAAACTAATAAATCTGTGTTCAGGGGTAGATGATACGCTTCGTGGAGTTATAGCTAATAATTATTATGTGATATTGACCACGAAGCAGATATCAACAGAAAATCCACATTACATTATAGTAAATGCTGATTTACCAGTTGAACATCAGATAGAAGAGATAGAAAGACAGGTGATTAAATAATGAGTACATGTTTAGAAAATATTAAGGTATTTAAAAACACTCTTTGGATGTGTGATTCATTTTATGAAAAAGAAACAAAAGATGCCATGAAAAACACGGAGGTTATTATCAATGGTGCAAGCCTACTACGTGGAAAGGGTAACAAGGAGCAGGAAATAAAAGTTATCAACAGGGGTAGTGTTCCAGTTATTGAAGGGTTAGTTTCAGTTGATAGAGTTGCTGTTTTAAATTTTGCTGATGCACTTACTCCAGGTGGTCTTGTTTTTGAAGGTGTTTGCACACAGGAAGAGGACTTATGCCGATGTAGTAACCTCTATCCTTGCATCAGTCAGGAAAAAGTCTTTGATGATTATTATGGTTACAATCGAAGTTTGGGAAATGACATCTATTCAGATAGATTGATTTACAGCAAAGATGTTTTATTTTTTAAGGATGAGGATTATTGGTGCATACCAATAAGGACTAAATGCGATGTGATAACTTGTCCAGCCCCTGTAGAATGCTCTGATAAACAGGTATTTATAAATCGTATCAAGTGTATTTTAGGTTCTGCTTATTCAAAAGGGGTAGACCAACTCATTCTTGGCAAGTTTGGGTGCGGAGCCTTTAGAAATGACCCACGGCTGGTAGCCACTGCATTTAAAGAGGTATTAGATGAGTATAAGTTATTTGATGTTGTATATTTTCCAGTATTTGATGATTCAGAAAGTTCAGATATGTTTAAGGAGGTGCTTTTATGATAGCAAGTGTAGCGGAACTATTACATATCGAAGGTCTTTATAATGAGGCTATTCATAGGTATGAATGCGAAGGTAGCCAGTATTCAGACGATGTAAGAGAAGCCTATGAGGAGTTAGTTAAAGCAAAAGAGGGTTATAATGCAGGGGTAGTCAGTTGGAACGATTATATTATGTGTTTGACTTATCTTAGGAGTTGTCTACTTCGTGAGGGAGAGTCAGTGATGGAATTTTGGAGGTGACTAGTATATGTCTGAGTTAGAAAATAAGCAAAAGATATATGATTTAACAAATGAGTTAGAGGCTCTGAAGCCTAAAGCAGATGCCTACAAAAAGATAGTTACAGATATTACAGATATCATTACAGGTTATGTAGCTACGAGTGATAATCCTGCAGATGCTTATGAGGTGATACAGGCTATTGCAGATACTATTAAAGATGGTTTGGATATATCTGCTGATGATTATATCAGGGGTAGTTTAGATTACACTCTTTGGGCATCAATAAGTGAAACATCTATGGATATGAGTCTATCTATAGAAGAGTGGAATGAAATATTTATGAGTTTTGATGATTTATATGAGCTAGATAATGAAGATGATTCTATATTTACGAGCGAGGTAGGTGATATTAGTGAGATACAAAAAAGCAACTAAGAAACAGGTAGAAAAAATTAAAGCTTTGGCTGAGAAAAATCAGTTGAGTATTGAGGCTATTGATAAGTTATCACAGACTGCAGCTAGTCAGCTTATCAGGGGTTTAGAAAAGGAGGATATAAATGCACGAGTTACTGAAAATTGTTAAGAGTTGTAAGACTTTTAATGATATACAAGCATTACCTGCTGAAGTTAAGGAAAAAATACCTGATATTGTAGCACTTGATAGTCAAATAGAAGAATGGTATTTAGAGTCTTATTCAGGGGTAGTCGAAGGTCTTATCCATGAAGAGTGGTGGGAAGTCTACAAGTCATGGGTAAATTTCAAACTGTATTATGAACAGGAGATGAAGAAAGATGTTAGATTTCAAGAAAGATTGTCGCAATGAGATTTATGAAATGAGTGATGAGGCTCTATTACAGGAAAACATATTACTTCTTGTAGCATTAGCTAATCGAGCTGATGCTCAAGTTGTACATGATAATCTATTTACTTTTACAGAGGAACTGAAAAGGAGAAAAAGAAATGCTTAATATACAGGATTATAAGGATAAGTTTAAATCAGCACGAAGCTTAAGCTATTATGCTTTTGTTTGTAAGATTCCGGTAGGTAGTGCTGTAATTGATAAAATTAGAAACTGTAAAGCTTACGATTTAGTAGGTAAGAAACAGGTACTTACACCATTAGAAGTTAAGGAGATTAGCATGAAAAATGCTAATCTTTTTGCTTCTATCAGGGGTAGTGAACAGTTAGAGTTAATCTAATAATACCTATAATTAGCTTAAAAGTTTTACCATATTTTAGCAGATTTGTTTAGATTTTAACTTTTTAGTTTATACTTTTCGGTAACCATAAAAATAACAAATTTAATATAAGAGAAAAATACCTTTAGAATTATTATGTTTTTAATGCTTTCTTTGGTAACCACATTTCAAATTATATTTCGTAACTTTGAAAGGTGGTGATTATACGTGGAGCTTAGAAATGTAAAAATCTTATTAATTCCAACAAAAGAGCAACGTCAGAAATTTTATGATTTTTCATATTATGCTGACCTTATGTATAATCAGGCTATTGATTGGAATAATGAGCTTTATGATTCTGAAGGTATTTTTTATTCCAAGTTTGATTTAATAAATATGCTACCAGCTTTTAAGAAAGAGCATCCAGAGTTCGCATCTATAGATAGTTCTGTTTTAGCAACGGCAGTTACAGATTTCAGGACAGCTTTAAATCGAATGAAATATGGAGCAAAGTATCCAAGGTACAAAAAGATAGGTAAAAAGTTATCTTTTGGTACTCGTAATGACAGATTAAAGGTATTTGAAAATAAAGTACAAATTAGTTCAATAGGGGTAGTAAAGTGTAAGCATTGTCATTGGTTAACTAAGACTAAAACTGATGAAGAATTAGCTTGCATGTCTTGGCATAACCCAAGAGTAAAGTTTGATGGTAAGTATTGGTTCTTATCAGTTGGAGTAGAGGTTAATTTAACTACAGATGAAACAACTGATGAAGTGATAGGGGTAGATTTAGGTGTTCGTAAAACCATCTATACCTCAAATGGAATTACAAAGCCAAATATAAATAACTCACGAAAAGTAGTAAATCTTGAGAAGCGAAAGAAACGACTTCAGAAGAAAGTATCAAGAAAATATGAGTTAAATAAACAGGGTAAGAAGTATATAAAAACTAAGAATATCAAGAAAACTGAAAGACAAATCGGATTAATCGATAGAAAATTAAGATATATACGAGAAAATTATAATCAAACAATCACAAATGAGTTAATTGCATTACATCCTAAGCGAATTATGGTAGAAGACTTAAATGTAAGTGGTATGTTAAAAAATAAACATTTAAGTAGGTCTATACAACAGCAGTGTTTTTATCGACTTAGGCAGTTATTAATTGAAAAGGCATTAAATACAATGTCTACACAAATAGGGGTAGTTGATAGGTTTTACCCATCAAGCAAAACTTGTAGTCGTTGTGGTTATATAAACAGACAGCTTAAGTCAGAAGAGATATATAAATGTCCTAAATGTGGACTCATAATTGATAGAGATTATAATGCATCAATAAACATTCGTGATTATAAGGATTATAAAATTGTAGCTAATTAATATTGAAAATATAGTCAGTACAAGACTTTAAAACCTACCAGACCATTACTGGAAAGTCAAGCCTTGATAGGATTGATGTAGTAGCTTTAGCAAGGCATTCAATCAAGATAGGAATAAATCTATAAATATATTAGATATTTAGTATATCTTAGTAGATTTTTGTTAATGGTTGATTTAAGCTATTATGATGATGTATATTCACTTGCTTCACAGGTGCAGACACTTATATAAGTCTAGTTTGAGAGTCTTGTTTCAAGGCTCTCTTTTTTTTTTAGCTTATAACTTATAGCTATCTTTGTAATTAAATAATAACTGGGATTTGTCTTTATTCTATGTTATACTACCCACTGGAGGAATTATATGAAAACAGATTTACAATCTATAAAGGATAAAGCAATAGCATTGTTATATATTGAACCTGAGCCGATTCCTGAGCTACCTATCTTTTTGACCCATCCATATTTTGAGAGTAGAGCTATAGTCTTACCCAGTAGCAATAAGCTTGTAGATATTATTGAGGATTCAGAAGCATTACAGATTGCAAGAGATGATTTGCAGACTAAAATAAATAGTGTAGATAGTGCTGAAAAAGTGTTTATGTTTTTGCGACCGCAATATAGATTGACGCTTTTCAAGTACACAAATCAGTATATGAGTCCAGAGGATTTCAAAGAGGTGTTACTTTTCTCTTGGATTATGGTAGAGTATCCATTAAGTGATGTGAACGTCACCAAAAATGAGATGCTGAGATGGTTTGGTAAGTTGAATTATGTTTCTGATTTATCAGGGGTAGCTATAATTTATCGTGGAGTAGGCTCTGAGAAATATCGTGACGGAATAAGTTGGACTCTTGCTAAAAGTAAGGCTGAATGGTTTGCAACTCGATTTACAGATAATGGTATCGTATATTCTGCCAAAGTGAAAAGTAAGGATATACTTTATTACATATCTGAAAGAGACGAGGAAGAAATCATTGTAGATCCAAAGAAATTGATGCAGATGGAAAGGGTTAATTAAAAATTACAAGTTAAATAATGAATGACCGAGTCTTATAGGTGTAACAGCTTATAAGGCTTTTTTGTTGCATTTTTTACAAGATAAGTATATCAGGTACTGCTTGAATTTGTGTAGTTACATGTGACTTCAGAAAATTTACTCATTCTTGAGGGGTAGTAATAGCTATAGGCTTTGTAACTGTATATTTTAGGGGAGATAAATGAGTAAGTTTGATATTCTAATATCTTTATTGAAGTTTAATATTATAAATTCATTCTGAGTTATCGTTTCTTTCAATTATAATATTCACTCATTTGTGTGAAATGAAATTTCTTTCAAGTGACCTATTAAAGCAGCAGAGATAGAAAAAATAATATCTTTCTCAAGTGATAAGTTAATTCATTTGTGTGAAAACATATATTTTTCTTTCGATATAATAACTCGATTGAAGAAATTCCTATAGTTTTCAAATGAGTAAATAACTTAGAAGAAAAAAATTCTCAATCTCTCAATTGATTTAAGATTACAATTGAAAAAAATTATATATTTTTCAATTGTAATGTTTTGTCACATGAAAAAAATCTCAAATTATTCTATTTATCAAACAAATCGTTTGAAAAAATTTTTAAATTATTTCGGAAAAAGTCAAAGGGCAAGGAGGTATTATTATGGTAGAGAAATTATACACACAGAGGGAGTTTTCAGACCTCGCAGGTATTTCAACAGCAACCACAGTTAAGTTACTTAAAGAGGGTGCAATCAAAAGAGATGTTTCTGGTAAGATTCCATCATCTGAACTTCGCAGATTCTACATTGATTTCATAAAGAAATATTCTGCAAAAGGTACATTCATTATTTGTATAGATGATACAGATGAGGTTATAACTGATATTAAAACTAAGTTTGAAAATCTGTGGAACTCACAGACAGGTTCAGTTCCTAATTATGTAACTTCGATAGATGACTTAGTATCTGATGCTTTAACGGATGTAACTGGTTTAGATAGTGCATTTTATAACGAACTTCAGCAGGAGAAGTACAATAGAAAGGTTTTGACACAGTTTATTACGCAATACAAAGGGGTAGTAGCCGATTATTTGATTAACCTTTTAAGTGAGGGAAAATATGATGATTTATTATCTTTACCTTGTAATGTTTTATGGGAATATTTTCTTTGTGATAGATTACCAGATAATATTACAGAAGATATGCAATCTATTTTAAGCTTAAATAAGGAAAAGTTAAATATGACTAAGCTTGGTTTAGACAATAAATTTATCAAATTAATGAACGATTTATCTATAAAAAATGTAGAGACAGGAGCATTATTATTTAATAGGTCTGATTTGACTTTAGATTTCTTCAATAAAGAAGGTGCATTATATAATAGCTTTTTCTTTGATTCTACAGGCAAGAAAGACCCTGTACATTTAGGTGGTTGCTCAAAACTTACAGCCGAACTTGCAAATGCTACAGCAGGTAGACATTTTAAGAGTAATATAGATAAAATGTTAAGCAGTGGTTTTTATTCTGTAGTAAATATCAAATATACTTTAAATGAGGTAAGTAAACAGCTTTGTAATTCTGTATTAGGAGAAGATGAATTTAATAAGTGTATTGATAATAAGGATGTATCACTTTTTAGTTATGATAAGACTTTAATTACAACTATTTCAACTATTGTAAATAGTGGAATTTTTTCATCAGTTTTAATTAACTGCTCAAGTGCTGATATGCAAACAAGATTACCAAAAGAATTATTGATGTCATTAGATATTGCTTTAAATAATAACGCTATAACTCTAGGAAATATAGTAAGCTAGGAGGGGTAGATGCTTCAAGATTATCTACTGATGAACAATTTGTTCTACTTAACACTGGAATATATAAAGATGATATAGTTGATATTTATGATATTCTTAATTGTAATGTTGTTGAGTTTGATTTAGGGAAAGCCAGTTTACAAGAAGTAGCCATCTAATATTTCCTAAAAATGTAATAAGTTTTATGAGAAGAAGCATCCAGTTTGGGTGCTTTTTCTTTAGTCATTTAGTAATCACATATCTTTGTAACTCAATATTTTGTTGTAGTTGTCTTTAATTTTTCATTTGAAAATTTATCATAAAGGATTCAATTAACTTGTGTAGTTTTGAGGTTTTTGAAATTTCTGATTGTATCAGGGGTAGTTGAGGCGATTTTGTACTTTTGTTAAGCCATATCCTGCAGCACTTGAGTTGGAATTATATTCACTGGTCGGGGTGTACGCTTTGGCGAACAAAATTCGTTCACTTTTGAACACCACACCCTTGAAATTAGCCCACCTTATTTTTGGAAAAATAAAAAATAAGCAAAATTAAAGCGAAACAGAAAGGAGATTTTTATTATGGCAAAACGTAATATGGCAGAATTAAATAAGTCGGGGACTGCACAGATTTCCAAGCCTGAAAGCAATGTTTTTGAGTTCATTCGTCAGTTTAGAGGAAATTTATCTGACCTTAAGTTGAAATCTGTAATTGTAGATATCAGAGAGGGTGCCACCTCAAATATCACAGTTAAAGGGGTAGAAAAAGAGCGTTTAGTTGATGCTTGCGAGAAATTTCTATCAGCCTTTCAGGATTATCTTCTCAGTGGAGAGTGTAGTGTCAAACCAGTTGATGACGAGATTATTCAAGTTGAATTAGCAAACATAACTAATGCAGAAGCATCTAGTGTGAAGCTTGGAACAGAGTTAGGTATTAAGGATTCAGTTTACAGAGTTCGTAGAGTTCGTATGACTAAGAGAGCATATCGAACAGCTTTTAATAGAGAAACTGTACCAGATGCTGTTCTCTGGTGTGCAGATGTAAATGAAATTACTAAGGCATATAAACGTATTCGAAGAGTAGGTTTTGATTTTGAGCTAAATGAGGTTTTATCCTACGTTCATTACAATAAGGTTATGAATGCTATTTCAGGGGTAGATTATCGTAGCTCAGATAAAATTACAGAGGCAGATTATTTAAGAGCTTTGAGATTTTATTTTTTATATTCAGAAGAAACTTTTGATTACTACTTGAGTTCACTTAATCCAAGGATATTAGCTCTTACAAAAAAGCAGTTAGAAGATATTTCATCTACTGGTCTTGCAGATAAGTATAGAGAAGCAAAGGAAAATATGTCAGCTTTTATTCTTAGTAATGAAGCTTCATTTGTAAACAGCTTAGCTGGTGGAGAAGTTGATGATGATTCTTTTGATGAGCAGGTAGTTCCAGAGAAAACATTTGAGAAACCAAGTATTAAAGAGGATTTTGTAGCACCAGTTGAGGAGCCGGTTCAGGATGCTTCAGGGGTAGCCTTTAATCTTCCTATCAGTAAGGCGGATTCAGATGGTTTTATTCAGATAATTAAAAATTATGAAGCTTATGATAAAAAATGTAAACAAACTAAAGAAAGAAATAAGTTTGTCTACGATGATAGGGAAAGTTCATACGATAACGTTAAGTTATTTTTAGAAAGCTTACCTTGTGATGATTGTATAGAGAAAGCAAGAAAATTAAACCCATATTATTTAGTCACAGAGTTAGAGAATTACAGAAAGTAGGTGATTAAGTGGATATTAATGATTTAGTAGAGCAAGAGTTCTTTGTATATGTTTTAGTATTCTATATATTATATAAGGTTATAAATACATTATTTGATTCTTTTATTTCAGGAATTAAAGAGCTTAATAAGAAGCAAGGGGTAGCTAAACCTGTTGAGTACACTATCACAAGACAATTTTTTGATTACATTGATTATGATATACCAAAGGATAAGATAAGGTACTACTTAGAGCTATATACAAATAATAAATATGACCCACATATTGAAGAAAGTTTCCTTTTATATTTGTTGATATTATTAGCAAACCATAGAGATTCTAGTAACTTTGAGACTTATTTTAATAACTTATACAGTATGGCACTTACCAAGTACAATATTTGTTTTAGTATTGATGATTTAGCAAGGTACAGAATAGGTACATGTTTTAAGGATAATATTTTAAATGTAAATATTATGATGGCTAATATAGATTGTATTGATTATCAGGAATATTGCATGTTAATAAGATATATTAAGTTTTTATTCAATAATAGTAATTTGAATAAAATGACAATCATAGAAGCATGTAAGCTTTGTTTATTATGTAATTTCGTAGTAAACAGTAGATTCACAAGAAGTAATCAAGCATATAACATCTTCTTCTCAGAGTTATTTATCTACTATTATCAAGTAATCAGGGGTAGAGAAGATAAGTTAAGCCTACCTAATTTAGGTTCTAGTTATATTACTGTTAGAGATTTAAAGTTTTTGAAGAAAAGTCATACAAGTAAGTTGGTGATTTGGTGCAGAAAAAACAAAATAAAGATATCTATAATGCTACATAAGTATATCAGTTTAAAGCAATTAAATATTATCTTAGCTTTATCGAAAAAAGAAAGAGAACAGTATCTTATAAATTTAGGTTGGCATGTATCCTGTACAGATAATAAAGAAAGTACTAAAGCATCGTCTGTAGAGCATAAGAGTATTAAGGTCAGTACAGATACAAAAATAAATACAGGTGCTATAGGTCTTTCAAAAGAAGAATATGATTTTTTAAATGAATAAGGGGTAGGTGATTATTATGAGTTTTTCAATCAGTTTAGGTAACATACAGTTAAAACAATACAAGGAGTAGTTCTTCGGAGCTACTCCTTTTACATCTTTATAATAGGAAGTAACGCACATCTTTGTATCTGCATATTTCTTTGGACTTGTCTTTTTTCTATATGATTCCCTTGCTATGAAGCATAACCAACAAATGCTGTCGGCACTTTTTGTGAAATAGTGATTATTCCAAGCTCCTGTGAACAGAGTTATAGTAGGACACCACAGGAAGTCGTATATTCACAAAATAAATGGTGTAACTTTGTATTTGGCTCGACATTCGCATTATATAGTCTTATGGCGAATAGTCTGATTGGTCTTTGAATAAAGGCACACAGCTCAATCTGTGAGGTCGATTTCAAGGTCTTAAAATACCTATTAATCGACCTTTGCAATAAATACGGTGTTTGAGTGATTAAACTCTTATCAGGGGTAGTTAATACGCACTCCTATGCGTGTTTATACGACTTCTGCAAATCACTTAAAGAAAGGAGTTGCTTGTTTATGAACAAGAGATGCGTTGCTCTTACAGATGAGCAATATCGAGAAAGTATCAGCTTATTGCGTTCAGGATTTATTCTTGATGAGAAACTTATCAAACCTAATGAGAGGATTGCAACAGTAGAAGTTCTCCAAGCTACTTTAGGATTACGACTTGGAGATACTTTGAAGTTGCGAATGAGTTCTTTTATTAAAGATGGTAGTCGTTATCGTTTAGACATCAAGGAGCAGAAGACTGGAAAAATGCGTACATTTACAGTTCCTATTGAGGTGTACAGTTTTATTCAGGATTATGCTATTTCCAATAACATAGGAGCTGATGCCAAGCTCTTTGATATTTCTGAGAGACAGGTGGAGCGTCATATGAATAAGGTATTTACCAAGATGGGACTGCCTTTAAGACAATATGGAACGCATAGTGCAAGAAAATTATTTGCCACTAAGGTCTATGTGGAAAATGATTACAACATAGAGCTGGTGAGAGTATTACTCCAGCATTCCAGTGTTGTTACGACACAGAGATATATTGGTATCCAGCAGAAACAGGTTGAGGACGCCCTTGCTGGTACAGTTGTGAATTTAGTTTAGGAGGTACAGCAATGACAGTTGAGGAGGCAATAACAAATTTTATTAGTGAAAACGATCAGTATGAGCTATATGAGGGGTACTCAGGCAGAGGTATGTTTGGTCGTAAGTGTTTGGGTGTAGTTGTAAAGCAAGGTTGTTCTTTCATGGATTTCATTATAAAACTTACAAGGTATATGGATGACAATGATGTTGAGGATGCAGATTTCAAGCTGGAGGGAGCTGCATACGATAATCTTGGACTGGATACTGTAGTTTACTTTCCCAATATAGGGGGTGATTGTGTATGACTAAGTTAGCAAAATGGCATGTTGAGGAAATTATGGAAAATTTCGTGTTGGGAGGCTTTCCTGTAAAGGATGATGATAGGTTCTTAGCTTGCTCATCTATTCTTACATCTATGATTGATACTGTTGAAGTTGATGAGCCTAACAAGGCTTTTATTTTCCATACAATGTCGGGCAGTGAATACCTTTGTCCATTCGAGGATATTAGATGGACTGATAGGTTTGCTGAATTTTCCAAAGACAATTTGGAGCGTTTAAAGGTTGTTCCACATTTTATAGACGAAGCAATAAAATTAGCCCATGAAAAAGAAAGTTCTTTTGTTACTTGGTTAGAGAAGGAAATCTTTAATGGAGATTTATTCATCGAAATAGGAGCTGGTGGCATTTTAAATGTTCATTTTAAATATGAAGATAAAGTTCATCGCCTAAGTAGTCAGAGACATATAGGAGTGTTAAAGGATTCTTATCTATACCAGCTTTCAGGGGTAGTTGACTTTAGGCACTATGCATTTGTTGGTAGCTCAGTAAGCACATATCATATGAGTGATTCAATCAAGAGACTGGTTGTAAACAATATAGGCAGCAGACCTGTAACTATAGACAATGTAGTTTATAAGCATGGAGTAACTGTTACTCTTGTAACTGAAGAAAACCATCCAGAAGGACTGATTAGTCCTGATGCATTCAATGGAAAGAGTTTACTTAGTGATTTTATGGAAGGAGTTGATTTGCTTGATTAAAGTTATTCTTTACCACCCAGGACAATATGCAATTCTCAAAGATGAAACCTACAAAGTATGTGAGAGTACCTATGGATTATTTGAGATGTTGTCATATGGAGAAGATTTTCCTTTTAGGGATGAAGCATCTATATCTTTCCTTAAAAGAAGAAATGTTCACTTTTTAAGTGATAGCGACAGATATACAGTTTATAGCGGAGGGATAGACAATTTCTTTCCTATTACCACATTAAACAGGTGTGAACAGGAGGGACTTATCCTAATTTATAACTCACTGAGAGGCATTTATACGCATGCGACTCATCTTGATGATTTGGTTATCAATGCTTTAAAAAAATTAGATATTGATATCCTGCTTGCAGTATGTGTAGACGAGGATTATGTCTTTGGTATTTTATCTACAGTAAAAGATTTTGAACCAGTTAATTTCTCTTTCAGGGGTAGTCTATTAGATTTTTGCTTAAAGTTTGAGTATGACTGGAAACGAGACTTGCCAGATATAGCTAAATGTATTGGCTATAAGTATGATAAATATGTTCCTCTTACATATTACTCACAGTGGTTTGAGGCAGGGATTATATGTAATAAGAAGATATTGGTTTCGGCAGCATTATACGATAGAGAATTTTTTAGCAGAAGGCTGGCTGTTATGCTGATTGATTTTATGAAAGATGATTCTGTAAAGTTATCAAAAGTCAATTCAATCAAAAATCCTGATTTAAGACTTATATTGGATGAGTTGCCATCTGTTGCTGATGATGTAAAAAGGACTTATTTCTTAGTAATAGATGTTGATGAGACCATTCGCAGTGCAAGCGAGATTGTCGAAAAATGTGTTTTTGGTGGATGGATTTATAAAGATTATGTAGAGTTGTTTGATACAATCAATGCATTACAGCTCTTTAAAGCTTTGATTCCAGATATTCTGCGAAGGGAGATGATTTTATGTGGCTGAGTTATCATATTCCTTGTTTCTATCAAAACAGGGGTAGTATATGTGCCTGTTTTAACAAAGATTTTAAAGCAGAGCTTTTAAAAGGTTTAGAAAAAGAGGGAGTTACCTATATTAAGCTGGAAACAGTCAAAGTAAAAATGGGTGATGCTTTTGTGGATGAGGAGATTTTAAGTTTTTATACAGATGATAAAAATACACATGAAAAACTACAGACTTTCCTCGATATTTTTGATGATGCAGTTAATAAGTATGAGTCAGATTTAAAACAGGACTGTTATTTCTTTGAGTTTGATGGGTGTATGTTGTATGTGAATTGCTCAGAGGAAACTACAAGAAGTCGTGGTCGTATTACACCAGTAATTAGAAAACTTGAAGAAGTCTGGAGAGAATATCCAGACCTGCGTTTGGGACAGCTTTTGATTGATTGTGCAGGTGATAAGGATTTATTTAACTTAGAGGATGATGAACTGTTGAAGGCTCTTGAAAGGTTTGGTGATAATGATGACTTTGGACAAATCTTATGATATTCTTGAGAGGTATTTTTTGTTATTAGATGACGTAAGTAATATGGCAGGTTATGATGTAGATTCTGAATATACAAGGATTGAGCTTGAGAAAGTATTAAGTGAGCGACCATTCTTATCTGTCAGGGGTAGTTCTTTTCTTAAGGAGCTTTTAAGCGATGATATTGGAGAGTCAGTTGAAGAAGCCATACATACAATATTGAATGAAAATCTATGAGTTAATTATTAAGTAGTAAAGTCTTGTAGGTTTATTAAATAATACCATAAGTTTTGATAAAGACCAGTGAGTTATTCATTGGTCTTTTTCTTTATATTTCTTTTGAGTTATTTTACACCTATTCAGGGGTAATTAAGTTCGGTCTTAATACGGAAATAAATAGGTTGATTAGTTGTTGGAGCAGAGTTATAACATGACACAGCTTATTTAGAAGCCTTGATTGCTTATAGACAGGCTGAGTTTTACTCAATACTGAGTTCGTTTTTGAGTCACCGCATTAACAGTATCTTTTATTTTTGGAGGTACTGCGATGTCAGGTATTGAAGAGTTGCTTTCTAATAAGCAAGTTGCTTTTAAGCAGCATTTATTAAAAGTTCTTCTTAAGGAGGAACTTATCACACAGCCAGTATATTATAAGGCTTTGGAATTATTGAAAGAGGAGGAAAAGTCGAATGGGATTGTTAAGTAAGTACACAAGTTTACAGATTGGTAAGCTCGATAAGAAACAATTTATGAAAGAAGCCAATTATGATGACATTTTTACTGATTTTGGTATAGATTTAAATGTCATGGTTATGTGTCGTGAGTCTACTGCTCATGAGGAGCAACAGAAGGCTTTAGGTAACCAAGTAGAGCGAATGAAAGCTATTATTGATAGCCATAGGCAGTTTAATCTTGTCGAAGATGGTATAGTTATTGAGGATGGCAAATCAGGTTTAGCTATGGATATCCGACCAAAATTTAAAGCCACTATTGAAAGAGCTGTATCTGAGGATATAGATATTATTATAGTGCAGGAGGCTTCACGTTTTTCTCGTAATGTTGGCGATTTCTTTTATAATATGAATATTCTGCAGAATGCAGGGGTAGGACTTCTTATTATGGAAGGCGAATTTTGGACATACTTCATGTCACCGCATGACTATCCTAGACTCGCAAATGAGGTAGCAAAAGGACAAGCTGAGTCATTAACTACTTCAAAGCGAGTTTTCAGAGGAATTGAAACCTATCGAGAGCGAGGTCAATTGGTTAGTGGTAGTATGTTTGGTTATGACCTTGTGAAAGCTGTTGACCGTAAGGATAATACATATAAAATTAATCCAGTTGATGGTGCTACTGTTCAGTTGATATTTGATATGTATGTAAATAAGGGAAAAGGAACAGCACTTATTGCAACATATTTAAATGCAAATAATTATCCAACCCATGATCGTAAAGGTGAGTGGTCAGCATCGAAAGTTCGCAGGGTTTTAATGCATGAGAAGTATGCCAATCTTATATTATATGGAAAGTTTAAGATTATTAACACAAATACCAAGAAGAAGGTTGCCACGCATATTAAGCCTATAAGATATACTACTTATGATAAAGATGGTAATGTTATTCAGGAAAGAAATGTAGTTTATGGAACATGGGAACCACTTGTAGATGAGGAAACGTGGTGGAAAGCTCAGGAAATTCTTAAAACTAGGTCAGAAGAGTATAATATTACTAAGGATGGTAAAACTATTAGGCAGAATTGGGGCAGACGTCAATCTGTCGATGCTTATGCAAATAAAGGGTACTGCTCATGTGGTTATACTTTAACTCATGTATTAAGACATAAAGCTACAGACGAAAGATACTCTCAGTATGCTTATGAATGCAGATGGCAGAAAAACTCTGGTACAGAGAGTTATAGAAAGAAACATGGATTAAAACCATCCGATTGCACCTGCAAACTGCCAGCAGTTACTGATGTAGCTATGAAATTGATGTCTGTAAAGGTTTTTAAATATTTGCTCACAGATATACGAGATACTATTGAGGATACGATTAGAATTATAGAGATGGCAAATGAGCAAGCACTTGTTAATTTAACAAACTCAGGGGTAGCGCTTGAGGAGCTTGAGGCTACCTTGGATAAGTTAAATAATAGATTGAGTAGGTTTGCAGATATGTATGCTGATGGCGATTTGACTAAGGAGCAGTATAGAGCTAAAAAGGAGTCCACCGAAAATGAAATTAAGCATACAGATGAACTTATTAAGTCTAGAAAGCTTGCAATTAGTGAGCAGAAAAAGAAAAAGTTAGATGTAGCGTCTATAAAAGAGCGACTAAATACATTTGTTGATTTGAATGGTTATGGAGTTTCAAATGAAATGATTGAGTTCTTTGTAGAGCGTATAATTCATAGAGATAACAATGAATTTGTATGGGAATTAAATCTTACAGGTCAGCCAAGCAAGCCTAATAAATATAAAATTAAGGAGTATAGTAAAGAGTATAGCGATTCATTAAAAGATGATAGTAATTTCAATATTATAAAGACTTTTGTTATTTCTCTTGATGAATGTAAAGAGTTTTGTGAGACAATGGCACATCGTCAATTCAAGGGAGCTTACTGGAGCCAGATTACTGTGAAAATCGCAGTTAAATAGTTTTATATGGAGTGTTGTAGCTAAAAGTTGCAATACTCCATATTTTTTGTTATATTTTAGAAAGAGGTATATGTGTATAGCCTTGTAAAGAAAATTTATGAAAAGAGGTCTTTGCTGACTGCCTATACCTTAGAGGCTTATGCTGACTGAAGGAGACCAGGCGAAGAAGTTAAGCAACATGGAGCATGATGCATAAATATTTGGTATAAAAGAGTCTGAGAAAATCAGGCTCTTTTATTTTATAAACTAATATGATATAATTGTGAATAAATATTTATACAGAAATGAGGAATAATATGAAATCCATTAAGAAAAAACCGATTATGATTTTGCTTATGGCAGCATTAATGGCCACATTCATCGTTGGCTTATGCGCATGCGGCAAAAGCGACAGCAAAAAGGTCGCTTGTGTGGACGATCTGGAGGGCGCAAAAATAGGTGTCCAGCTCGGTACCACAGGAGATATCTATGTATCTGATTATGAGAACGACGGTTCAGGCACCAAGGTAGAGAGATACAACAAGGGTGCTGATGCAGTCCAGGCATTAAAGGTCGGCAAGATTGACTGCGTGGTTATTGATGAGCAGCCGGCACTTGCCTTTGTAAAAGAAAACAAAGGACTTAAGATACTGGACGAGGAGTTTACCAACGAGGACTATGCATTCTGCCTGAAAAAGGGTAATACAGAGCTTCGCGACAAGGTAAACACTGCGCTTGAAAAGCTGCAGCAGGATGGAACAGTTCAGAGCATCATCGACAACTATATCGGCTCTGAAGATCAGGTGGGAAAGACTCCCTACGTGAAGAAGAACATTGACAGGTCAAACGGTACACTTAAGGTAGGAACCAATGCAGAGTTCCCGCCATATGAGTACTATGAGGACAACAAGGTCACAGGAATTGATATGGATATCATGCAGGCCATAGCCGATGAGCTTGGCATGGATATGCAGGTAGAGGATATGCAGTTTGACGCAATCATTGCCGCTGTATCATCAGGCAAGGTGGATGTCGGAGCAGCAGGCTTTACAGTGACAGAGGACAGACAGAAAAATGTTGATTTTACCGATACGTATATCACCACAAAGCAGGAGATTATCGTAAAAGACAGCCAGTCGGGTTCTTCAATCGGTATAAAGGAAAAGCTCTATGACAACTTTGTCAAGGACAATCGTTACATGTATATCGTAAAGGGTCTTGGCAATACAATAGTTATCACAATATTTGCCGTAATGCTTGGTATTGTGCTGGGATTTTTAATTGCGATAGTCAGAACCAGCCATGACAGAAACGGCGGTCTTGCCATATTAAACGGAATTTGCAAGGCATACCTGACCATCATCAGGGGAACACCTGTCATGATACAGCTTCTTATTATATACTATGTAGTACTTGCATCTGTGACCAACAAGATACTTGTAGCAGTCATTGCTTTCGGCCTCAACTCAGCTGCATATGTGGCAGAGATTGTGCGTTCAGGAATCATGTCTGTAGATATAGGACAGTTTGAGGCAGGACGAAGCTTAGGACTCAATTACAGACAGACCATGAAGCTTGTTATCATACCGCAGGCTGTCAAAAATATACTTCCGGCGCTGCTTAACGAGTTTATCAGCCTCCTAAAGGAGACATCAATCAGTGGTTATATTGGTATGATGGATCTGACAAAGGGTGGAGATATCATACGAAGCAACACATACGAGGCATTTATACCGCTTATTGCTGTAGCCCTTATTTATCTGGTTATAGTGATGCTTTTAAGCCACGGAGTAAGCAAACTTGAGAGGAGACTGAGAAGCAATGAAAGATAATAACGTGATACTAGAGGTAAAAGACCTGCACAAGAGTTTTGGAGAGCAGGAGGTATTAAAGGGCATAAGCACAGAGGTGAACAGAGGTGATGTAATTGCCATCATCGGACCGTCAGGCTGTGGAAAGTCTACATTTTTACGCTCACTCAATCTGCTCGAGACACCTACATCAGGACAAATCCTTTTTGAAGGAACAGACCTGACAGACAAGTCGACAGACATCAATGTGACCAGACAGAAAATCGGCATGGTTTTCCAGCAGTTCAATCTGTTTGCCAACATGACCATAAAGGCAAATATCATGCTCGCACCGGTGAAGCTTGGTGTGATGACGAAGGATGAGGCATCAAAGAAGGCAGATGAGCTTCTCACCAGAATAGGTCTCCTCGATAAGGCAGATGCATATCCGGCGCAGCTTTCCGGAGGACAGAAGCAGAGAGTGGCAATTATCCGTTCACTTGCTATGAATCCTGATGTCATACTGTTTGATGAGCCTACATCGGCACTTGACCCTGAGATGGTAGGTGAGGTGCTTTCAGTAATGAAGGAGCTTGCAGAGGCAGGCATGACAATGGTAGTCGTGACACATGAGATGGGCTTTGCCAGAGAAGTGGCCAACAGAGTGATGTTCATCAATGAGGGTACCATAGCTGAGGAGGGCACACCTGAGGAAGTATTTGGCGCACCAAAGAGTGAGAGATTACAGGAATTTTTGTCAAGAGTGTTATAGGAGAAATAAAGCATGGCATCAAAATACTATGCGGTAAAAAAGGGAAAGGTTCCCGGGATCTATTTGAACTGGAACGATTGCAAAGCAATGGTTGACGGATATCCGGGAGCAGTGTATAAAAGCTTTAAGACAATAGAAGAGGCAGAAAAATTTATTAACGGAGAGAAAATTATTGCCGGAGAGAAAACTATTACAGGTATGAAATCATCCGGCGAAAATAGTACATATGCGTTTGTGGATGGCTCCTTCAACAAAGCAACACACACCTATGGCTATGGAGGATTTCTTGTGACTGACCATGAAAAATACGTGCTGCAGGGGGCAGATAATGATGCCGAGATGGCCACAATGCGCAACGTAGCAGGAGAGATAAAGGGCGCGGAGGCTGCCGTAAAAAAGGCTATAGAGCTTGGAATTAATGAACTGGTCATATACTATGACTACAAGGGCATAGAGATGTGGGCCACAGGGGACTGGAAGCGAAACAAGGCAGGCACTATAGCTTATCACGAATACATCATGTCAGTTAAGGATAAAATAAAGCTTACTTTTGTAAAGGTAAAAGGACACTCAGGAGTAGGGGGCAACGAAGAGGCAGATAAGCTCGCCAAGCAGGCTGTGGGGATACTGTAGCAGTTTCCCACATAAAAGAAACAAAAATATAGCATAACAGGAGAAAAAATGAGCATATTCAATGTAGAACTCAAAAAAGTAGTAGATGACACATATGATATTGAGATAGGCTACAACCTCTCAGACACCCTTGTATCTGACCTGGAAAATGGTCTTGCGGGCAAGATAAAGAAATTTGCAGTGATTACAGATACAAATGTGCGTGATCCTTATGCTCTTCCAATCTGTGAGAAGATAAAGCATGCGGGATACTCAGTGGATTTGTTTGTTTTCCCGGCTGGGGAAAAGAGCAAGTCACGTGAGACAAAGGCAAAGATAGAGGATGCCATGCTTAAAAAGGGGTACAGAAGAGACTGCTGTATTATTGCAGTCGGTGGCGGTGTTGTAACCGACTTATCAGGCTTTATTGCAGGAACCTACGGCAGAGGAGTGCCGTTTATCAACTATGCAACCACCCTTCTAGCGGCGGCAGATGCATCGGTAGGTGGAAAAACAGCAATTGATACACCTCTTGCTACCAACACCATAGGTCTGTTCAATCAGCCCCAAAAGGTATATATAGACATAGCTGCTTGGAAAACACTGCCACAGCGCCAGATGGCAAGCGGCATGGCAGAGACCATCAAGCATGCATGCTTAGGCAGCGAGGATATGTTTGAATTTATAGAGGAAAATCTGGATGATATATATTCATTCAAGAAATTTGCATGTGAGTATATCGCAGAAAATAACTGCCGTATCAAGTACAATGTGGTCATGAAGGATGAGCGAGAGGCGGGACTTCGCGAAACCTTAAATCTGGGCCACACAGTAGGCCGGGCAATTGAGACAGTCAGCGACTACAAGCTGTTGCATGGAGAGGCACTGTCGATTGGAATGGCTGCACAGGCACTTATGTCAGCACGGCTTGGCTATATGTCGGAGGAGCAGGCAGAGCGCGTGATAAAGCTCTATGAGAGAGCCGGTCTTCCAACACGTATACCTGACTATATAGACAGGGAAGAGCTTGTAAAGAAACTCTACACCGACAAAAAGGTGAGAGACGGCAAGCTGCGCTTCGTGCTCCAAAAAGGCATAGGAGCCACTGTTGAGTTTGCACCGGGAGTGTATGCAAAGCCTATAGAGGAAAGTCTGGCACGAGAAATTATAATGGAGCTGTAGATTAAATAATTACAACCCCATGTGTAAACTCATTTTGCTGTGAATGACACAGCCTGCCATACAAATCAGCAGCAAAAATATCCTTGGAAATAAGCTCGTACGGAGCATCAGCGACTTTTGTAATAATAGGCACTGATGCTCTTTTTTTGAGGAGATGCATAAGCTCTCCTGATGATTTTTTAAAACCAAGTATGCGCAGATAAGGATTATCCATACATATGTTAAAATCATTATTCTCAATACCAAGTAAAATATGCATGAGAACCCTTGAAATACGCGTATAAGTCAGATTTTTACTCTTCAGTAAGTTACAAAACTGCGTAAAACCTTCATATTTATAAATGTTTTTAACTATCTTTGCAGAAAGCTCCTTTGTGCAGTCTGAATACTGCGCAAAGCCTTTATCCTTCCAGGTCAGCAGGCGATAGTAAAGCATTTCAGAAATATCATCCGGAAACACAATATGACCGCCTAAAATACAATTGACAAGAATATCGGCGCAGTCTGATGGCATTAGCTGACTGAACTTTGTGGAAATCCATGAATTATCAAGCTGTATATTAGTAATAGTGTTGTGTTTGTCTATATCAATCAAGGTCGAAATCACCCCGCGCACAGCTGTAGCGGAAGAAAATTCACTTGTCGAATCCGTGCTGTGATATCCTTCACCGATGCGCTGAATAGGAAATCCTGTAATATCACAGTCCATCAAAGCCTTCTCATACTCAATGGCCAGAATATTATTGGGTGAAGCTATGAAAGAATCTAATTTCTCGGAAGAGCTGTCATAGGTATCTTGAAAATATTCACATAGAGCTCTGCCCCTGGCCGCAGGAAAGCTCATCCCACTCTGAATCAGCCGGGCAAGAGAGGCGGAATACTTAGCAGGCGGATTCTTAAGCACGCCAGCAACAAGCTTTGTAAGCTCATGGTCCACAGACTCCACACCATAGCACAGCATGTCCACCACACCTGTGTTTTTGAGTACACTGACTCCGCCACCGGCAAAAAACTCGGCAGAAGCAGTGGCAAAGACCGATGGAAGCTCAAGCACCAGGTCGGCACCGCTCAAAAGAGCCATGCGTGTGCGCTCGTATTTGTCAATTATGGCAGGCTCACCTCTCTGCACGAAATCACCGCTCATTACTACGACGATATAATCAGCAGATGTCTGCCTTTTAATCTGCTCTAGCTGATATTTGTGCCCATTGTGGAATGGATTGTATTCGGTAATCACACCTGCGACCTTCATGTTTTGCTGCTCCTTTAATCAATAATGTATTTTTTAGAGTTCAAAACCATAATACCACAAAAACACCCTTGTCGCATTTGAAAAATAAGTTTATACTAACAATAGTATTGTAATTTTAAACCAAAGGAGACAAAACAATGAATGTATTAGTAATTAATTGCGGTAGTTCATCACTGAAATACCAGCTCATCAATTCAGATTCAGAGGAGGTACTTGCAAAAGGACTCTGCGAGAGAATCGGAATCGATGGCAGGCTCGTATATCAGAAAGAGGGTCTTGATAAGGAAATCACAGAGGCACCTATGCCAACACATAAAGAGGCCATCCAGATGGTACTCGATGCACTTGTAAATCCAAAGACAGGCGCAGTAAAGTCACTTGCAGAGATTGATGCAGTAGGACATCGTGTAGTGCACGGCGGCGAGAAGTTCTCAGACTCAGTAGTCATCACAGAGGAAGTAATCGCACAGGTAGAGGAGTGCAACGACCTCGCACCTCTTCACAACCCTGCCAACATTATCGGAATCAGAGCATGCCAGGCACTTATGCCAAATGTACCAATGGTAGGCGTATTTGATACAGCTTTCCATCAGACAATGCCTGAGAAAGCATATCTCTACGGCCTTCCATATGAGTACTATGAGAAGTACAAGGTAAGAAGATACGGCTTCCACGGCACAAGCCACAGCTTCGTATCAAAGGAGGCAGCAAGCTACCTTGGAATGGACTTAAACAACTCAAAGATTATCGTAGCACACCTTGGAAACGGAGCTTCAGTCAGCGCAGTATTAAACGGTAAATGCGTAGATACATCAATGGGACTTACACCACTTGAGGGACTCGTAATGGGAACACGTTCAGGTGATATCGACCCATCAATCATGGAGTTCATCGCAAAGAAAGAAAACCTTGACATTGATGGTGTGATGAATGTACTCAACAAGAAGTCAGGAGTAGCCGGTATGTCAGGCGTATCAAGCGACTTCAGAGACCTTGAGGCAGCCTACAATGAGGGCAACGAGCGTGCCATCGCAGCAGTAGAGGTATTCAGCTACAGAGTAGCAAAATACATCGGAGCATATGCTGCAGCAATGAACGGAGTAGACGCTATCGCATTCACAGCAGGAATCGGTGAGAACACAAGCTTCGTAAGAGAAAAAATCATGGCATACTTAGGCTACCTTGGCATAAAGATTGACCGTGTAACCAACGACAAGACACGCGGTGTAGAGGCACTCATCTCAACAGCAGACTCAAGCGTAAAGGTATGTGTCATCCCTACAAACGAGGAGCTTGCAATCTGCCGGGAGACAGTAAAGCTTGTTGGTTAATAAAAAGCAAAAAGTTGTGGATAAATTATAAAATTTTGTTGACAAACACCCCTCCAATATGTATAATTGGTTAGGTGTGAATAGGAGAGAACCATGATTGATATATCAACCATTGTAAAATCTATCAATAAAGAGACGACAATTGAGACAGAGCTTACGCTCACATCATTTGAGTCGCGATTAGGAGATTATCCTATTCTGAAAAAGCAGCCGATATCACTTCATATCTCAAACGTGGAGAATGCAACAGTGCATATTACCGCGACAGTGGATATAGACGTAGCGATACCGTGCAGCCGATGCTTGGAAGAAGTTCCAACAAACATGCATTTTGACATTGACAAGACTCTGAAAATCACAGACGGAGCATTAGTCGATGAAGAGATGGAGGAAACTGACTACCTGATTGGGTTTGAACTCGATGTAGATAAACTTGTCTACGCCGAAATTCTGGTGAACTGGCCAATGAGAGTTCTGTGCAAAGACGATTGCAAAGGTATTTGTAAAGTCTGCGGGATGAACTTGAATAAAGGCACCTGCAGTTGCGATAGTTTTGTACCGGATCCAAGAATGGCAGCGTTCCAGGATATATTTAACAAGTTTAAGGAGGTGTAAACAAATGTCAATTTGTCCAAAGAATAAATCTTCTAAGGGAAGAAGAGATAAGAGAAGAGCAAACTGGAAAATGTCTGCTCCTACTTTAGTAAAATGCAGCAAATGTGGAGAGCTTATGATGCCACACAGAGTTTGCAAGAACTGCGGATCATACAACAAAAAAGAAATCATTCCTCAGGACTAATAGTAGAAACCAGTAAAATTAAGGATTGAACGATATCGTTCAATCCTTTTTTGATTGATTTTATCCCATAATAAAATGAAGGTACTTTTTGCTTGTATATAGCTTGCAGGGATGTTATTATACTGAGAGGATATTTAGATATTAAAGAAAGAAGGAAGCAAACTATCATGAATAATATAGACGATTTAGTTGAAATCTATGAGTGCCCGCTCTGTGGCGGTGCCGGGATTCTCGAGGAGGACTGCGGCAGCTCATATTATGTGACATGCCTTGAGTGCGGATGCCACTCAGTAAATATTGATTTTAAGTCGGACGATGACAGACTTGATGCAGCAAAGCGCACTGCTGATTTATGGAACTGTGGCAAGGTTATTTCAATGAGTCCGGGAGAATGATGGAAGCCATATAGAGTAGTGAATTGGTTATTGATTTATACCTATGATTATAGTATATTTTATTTAATCAATTAGTAGTTTGCTTTTTAGCAGGCACAGGGAGGTCACAATGCAAAGTACAACAAGGGTCGCACTCGATGCAATGGGTGGCGACAATGCACCCGCAGAGGTAGTAAAGGGTGCGGTAGATGCGGTTAACAAAAGAAATGATATAAAGATATTTCTTGTAGGACAGAAGGTACCGGTAGAGAGGGAGCTTTCTTTGTATACATATCCTAAGGAGCAGATAGAGATAGTAGATGCGCCTGAGGTTATAGAGATGGCAGAGCCACCGGTTCTGGCAATCAGACGAAAGAAGCAGTCATCAATCGTTGTTGGCATGAATATGGTCAAGAATAAAGAGGCTGATGCATTTGTTTCGGCAGGAAGCTCAGGTGCTGTACTTGTCGGAGGACAGGTAATAGTCGGCAGGATAAAGGGCATACAAAGGCCGCCTTTGGCACCGCTTATTCCGACTGAGAGGGGAGTATCCCTGCTCATAGACTGTGGAGCCAATGTGGATGCCAGAGCTGAGCATCTGGTACAGTTTGCAAAGATGGGCTCTATCTATATGGAGCATGTTGTCGGCGTGAAGAATCCAAAGGTTGCACTGGTCAATATCGGTGCAGAGGAGGAGAAAGGTAATGCCCTGGTAAAGGAGACTATGCCGCTTCTTAGAGAGTGCACAGATATCAATTTTGTCGGAAGCATTGAGGCAAGGGATATTCCAAAGGGAGATGCCGATGTTATAGTCTGCGAGGCTTTCACGGGCAATGTCATATTAAAGCTCTACGAGGGCCTTAGCTCTACTCTTATTGGGGTTATCAAGAAGGGTCTCATGAGCACATTAAAGAGCAAGATAGGAGCTGCACTTGCACTTCCGGCTCTTAAGAATACGCTAAAGTCATTTGATGCGACTGAGTACGGCGGAGCACCGCTTTTAGGATTGAATGGTCTTGTGGTAAAGACCCACGGCAGCTCCAAGGCAAAGGAAATCACTAACTCTGTTTTCCAATGTGTTACATTTAAGGAAAAAGAGATTAATGATAAAATTAAAGAATATATTATTAATAAGCCGGCTGATTAGATAGCAGTACTGCTGTATGATTGGTCACTATAAACAGAAATGAGAGGTATTAAAAATGGAATTTGAGAAGCTTAGAGACATTATTGTCGAGGTACTTAACGTGGATGAGACCGAGGTTACTATGGAGTCAACCTTCATTGATGATCTTGGCGCTGACTCTCTGGATGTATTCCAGATTATCATGGGTATCGAGGAAGAGTTCGATATCGAGATTCCTAATGAGGAAGCAGAGAAAATCGTCACTGTAGGCGATGCTGTTGAGCAGATTAAAAAAGCTGTAAGCGAGCAGTAGTATGTTTAACTAATGAAAAGCCCTTTATTATGAGGGCTTTTCGTTATACTCACGGAACATGTAAAATGGATAGATATAGAAATAGAGGAAAAATTATGGCAGATTTAAATGAATTTCAAAGCAAAATAGGCTATACGTTCAAGAACCGACATCTGCTTGAGCAGGCGCTGACACACAGCTCGTATGCCAATGAAAAGCACATGAAAAAGCATTCTGATAACGAACGTCTGGAGTTTTTGGGCGATGCTGTTTTGGAAATAGTTTCAAGTGAGTTTTTGTTTATCAATTATCCGCAAAAGCCTGAGGGTGAGCTTACCAAGCTGCGCGCAAGCATTGTTTGTGAGCCGACTCTTGCACTTTGTACAAAGCCACTTGACCTTGGAAAGTACTTACGTCTTGGCAGGGGCGAGGATCATACAGGTGGAAGAAAGAGAAAATCGATTCTTTCTGATGCACTTGAGGCAGTGATTGGAGCAATTTATTTAGATGGTGGTTTTACTAATGCAAAGGAGTTTGTGCTTAGGTTTATCATGACTGATATTGAGAATAAGCAGCTCTTTTATGATAGCAAGACTATCCTTCAGGAGCTTATACAGGGCAGACACGAGCAGCTTTCCTATGAACTTATTGATGAGAGCGGTCCGGACCATGACAAGCAGTTTACAGTTGCGGTGCTTGTGGACGGCGAGCGTGTCAGCGAGGGAGAAGGCCACACAAAGAAGGCGGCGGAGCAGCAGGCTGCATATCAGGCACTTCTTTTGTACAGAAACAGGGAATAGGAGTTTTTAATGTATTTAAAGAGTTTGGAAGTACAGGGCTTTAAGTCCTTTGCCAACAAAATTGTTTTTGAGTTCCACAACGGCATCACAGGTATTGTCGGGCCAAACGGCAGTGGAAAGAGTAATGTCGCCGATGCGGTCAGATGGGTGCTCGGTGAGCAGAGCGCAAAGCAGCTTCGTGGTGCCAGCATGCAGGATGTCATTTTTGCAGGCACTGAGAACAGGAAGCCACTTGGATACGCGTATGTTGCCATCACACTTGACAATTCAGACCATTCGCTTGCGATTGATTTCAATGAGGTTACGGTTGCCAGACGTGTTTACCGGTCAGGGGAGAGTGAGTATCTAATCAATGGCAATCCGTGCAGACTCAAGGAGGTTTCGGAGCTTTTCTATGATACCGGTATCGGTAAAGAGGGTTATTCCATCATTGGACAGGGCCAGATTGACAGGATTTTAAGTGGAAAGCCGGAGGAGAGGCGAGAGCTGTTTGATGAGGCTGCCGGCATTGTCAAGTTTAAAAAGAGAAAGCTTACAGCACAAAAGAAGCTCGATAATGAGCGAGAGAACCTTGTGCGTGTCAATGATATCCTGACAGAGCTTGAGAGACAGGTAGGTCCGTTACAGAGACAGTCCGAGAAGGCTCATACATATCTTAAAAAGAGAGAAGAACTGAAGAACTACGATGTCAACATGTTTTTGCTTGAATCAGCGCGCATTGAGACCGAGCTTAAGTCAGCTGATGAGAAATACGCTATTGCGGATGACGAGCTAAAGGAGACCAACGCCACATACGAGAGCATCAAGGCAGAGTATGAGAGGCTTGGGAACGATATGCAGCAGATGGATGAGCGTATCGAGTCTCTTCGTGAGAGCATCACGAGCACTTCATCCACCAGACAGAAGCTTGAGAATCAGATAGAGCTTTTAAAGGAGCAGATTCACACGGCTGAAATGACTGATGAGCATCTTCAGTCGCGTCTTTTAGCTATCGAAAAGGAAAAGGCGCAGCGTCTTAAAAGCAGGAAAGAGTATGATGACAAAAAAGCTGCATTGGAAGCTGATATAGAGCAGATGAAGCAGAACGAGCTTCTTGCGGTAAACGAGCATGAGGCTGTACTTGCAGAGGTTAACCGCTGCAATGACGGACTGGAAAAGGGCAAGAATGAGCTTATCGCCCTGCTTCAGGAGCGAGGCAGTATTCAGTCAAGGCAGCAGCGTTTTGCCACTATGCTTGAGCAGATTAATATCAGAAAGGCAGAGCTTACCAAGCGTCTTTTAGATAGAAAGACAAGGGAAGCAGGGCTTGATGATATATTGGATGAGGCTAATAAGAAGCTTAATGCTGTAAATGAAGAGATAGCCAGTTTAAAGGAAAAGGAGTCGGCTCTTTTGGCAAAGGCCAGGGAGTGGAGAGATAAGTCCAGAGAGAATGCCCGCCTGATGGAGGAGGCTTCCACAGAGTATCATAAGTCTGTTTCCAGGCTTGAGTCACTTAAAAACATTGCCGAGCGCTATGATGGCTATGGCAACAGCATCAAGCGTGTTATGGAGCAGAAGGCTAAAAATCCGGGGCTTCTCGGAGTGGTTTCAGATCTTATCCAGGTGGATAAGCGCTATGAGATAGCGATAGAGACAGCCTTAAGCGGTAATATCCAGAATATCGTCACTGAGGATGAGGCTACAGCCAAAAAGATGATTGGATTTTTGAAGGCAAATCATTTTGGACGGGCTACGTTTTTACCTCTTACTAGTGTGCGCGCAAACAGAAATACAAAAAATGAGGCGGCACTCGGCGAAAAGGGTGTGCTTGGCATTGCAAATAAGCTGGTGAAGTGTGATCCGAAGTTTGATGAGGTTGTTGCATACCTGCTTGGCAGAGTGATTGTGGTGGACACAATTGACAATGCCATTGCGCTTGCAAAGAAAAATCACTATTCACTCCATATCGTGACTGTCGAGGGCGAGTATCTGGCACCGGGAGGCTCTATGTCCGGTGGTGCGTTTAAAAATTCATCCAATCTGCTTGCGAGAAATCGTGAGATTGAGGAGCTTGTAAAGAGAGTTGATCAGACTAAGACAAAGCTTAAAGAGCTTAGAGCCAGAAAGGATGATATTGCGACTGCTATTGCGCTTGGCGAGGAGGATATAGCAGCCACAAAGACCTTGCTGCAGGAGAAGTATATTGAGCAGAATACAGCACAGATTTCTGTTGACAGGGCAGACCAGCAAAAGAAGGAGAGTGCGAATGTCTACGAGGATCTGCGCACAGAAAATGCCGGGATTGAAAAACAGCTCGAAGAGATAAATCAGGGCAAGAAGGATATTGCAGCGCAGCTTGAGGCATCAAAGCAGCGTGAAAAGCAGCTTGAGAAGGAAAACAGCTCATACAGTGAGATACTTGAAAAGCAGGGAGTACTTGAGCAGGAGGCTTCACACAAGGCCGCTGCCATTTCACTTGAGCTTGCAAATATCACAAAGACGGCAGAGTTTGCTATAGAAAATATCAATCGTATCAATTCAGAGATAGAGAAATTTGATGAGCAGAAGGAAAGCCTTGTGGAAGGTGCAGCTGCTGCAAAGGATGATATTAAAAAGAAGCAGGCTGATATTGATGCAATCACACAGACCATTCTGGCATCAAAGGACAACAATTCTAAGCTTGACGAGGAGCTTAGGGAGAGCCTTACAAAAAAGGAAAAGATGTCTGAGGATTACAGAGGCTTTTTTGCAAAGCAGGAGGAAGTTTCAAAGAAACAGGCTGATTTGGATAAGGAGCTTTTCAGACTGAACAGCCAGAGAGAGAAGCTTAAGGAGGCTTCAGAGACTCAGACCAACTACATGTGGGATGAATATGAGCTTACTCCGCATGCGGCAGCAGAGCTTAGAAATGATGCATACAATGATCTGCCTTCATTAAAGAAGCTGATTGCAGGCATAAAGGACGAAATCAGATGTCTCGGCGATGTAAATGTCAACGCTATTGAGGAATACAGGGAGATTTCAACGCGTTATGAGTTCTTAAAGGGACAGCATGATGACCTTATCGAGGCTGAAAAGACTCTGGTTGGCATCATTGATGAGCTTGACAGTGGTATGAGAAAGCAGTTTACAGAGAAGTTTGCCGAGATTCAGAGAGAGTTTGACAAGTCCTTTAAGCAGCTTTTTGGTGGTGGACATGGTTCCCTGGAGCTTGTGGAGGATGAGGATATATTGGAGTGCGGCATAAGAATCGTCGCACAGCCGCCCGGAAAGAAGCTTCAGAATATGATGCAGATGTCCGGTGGAGAAAAGGCGCTCACAGCTATTGCGCTTTTGTTTGCCATTCAGGCACTTAAGCCATCACCGTTTTGTCTGCTTGATGAGATTGAGGCGGCGCTTGATGATTCGAACGTTTCGCGCTATGCAAATTATCTGAACAAGCTTACAAAGAACACACAGTTTATCGTTATCACACACAGACGTGGTACAATGGCGGCTGCGGACAGGCTATATGGTATTACGATGCAGGAAAAGGGTGTTTCAACACTCGTTTCAGTAAATCTTATAGAGAATGATCTGACACAGTAAAATTTTATTTATGGAGAGTTGAAATGGAAGAAAAAGAAAAGAAGCCGGGCTTTTTTAAGAGGCTCGTTTCAGGACTGACAAAGACCAGAGACAATATTGTTTCAGGCATAGATTCACTTTTCAGTGGATTTTCACATATAGATGATGATTTTTATGAGGAGCTTGAGGAAATTCTCATCATGGGAGACCTCGGAGTGAGAGCTACAGAGAGTATCATCGAGGATCTGCAGAGAAAGGTGAAGGAGCAGCACATCAAGGAGCCGGCAGAGTGCAAGGAACTCTTGATTGAGAGCATCAAGGAGCAGATGAAGGTGGAGGAGACAGCCTACAGATTTGAAAATGAAAAATCTGTTGTGCTTGTAATCGGTGTCAACGGAGTAGGAAAGACTACCACTGTCGGAAAGCTTGCAGGAAAGCTTAAGGAACAGGGCAAGAAGGTAGTTATTGCAGGTGCTGATACCTTCAGGGCGGCAGCAGGAGATCAGCTGAAGGAGTGGGCAAACCGCGCCGGAGTTGATATGATTGGCGGTGCCGAGGGTGCTGACCCGGGAGCTGTTGTATATGATGCAGTTGCAGCTTCAAAGGCCAGAAACGCAGATGTGCTTCTCGTGGATACAGCCGGAAGACTCCACAATAAAAAGAATCTGATGAATGAGCTTGGAAAGATTAATAAAATCCTGGAGAGTGAGTATCCGGATGCGTACAGAGAGACGCTAGTCGTGCTTGATGCGACCACAGGCCAGAATGCACTGGTTCAGGCGAGAGAGTTTTCTGATGTGGCAAAGATTTCGGGCATCGTGCTTACTAAGATGGATGGTACGGCAAAGGGCGGTATCGCTGTAGCGATACAGTCGGAGCTTTCAGTGCCGGTCAAGTATATCGGAGTCGGTGAGACCATCGATGATTTGCAGAAATTTGATTCGGACGAGTTCGTGAATGCATTGTTTGACACTAAAATGGAATAATTTGAGAATATCTTTGAGCGTATAAGTTATATTGTTTATAATAATCTGATATATCAGTTTATATATATCTGTACGGAATTTTTGGTATAATATAACGAAAAGTAACTATTCAGAAATGAAAGGAAAAACAAATATGCTGACATTAGATAAATTTGAAGAAGCAAGTGAGAAGGTCAAGGAGGTCACTCTTGAGACAAAGCTCATTTATAGTGATTTTTTAAGTGACCAGACAGGCAATAAGGTATATCTGAAGCCTGAAAACATGCAGTTTACCGGGGCTTACAAGGTCAGAGGAGCTTACTACAAGATAAGCACCCTCACAGACGAGGAGAGGGCAAAGGGACTCATCACAGCATCTGCAGGAAACCATGCGCAGGGTGTTGCATATGCTGCAAAGTGCTATGGCTGCAAGGCTGTCATCGTGATGCCTACCACCACACCTCTTATCAAGGTAAACCGTACAAAGAGCTACGGCGCTGAGGTAGTGCTTTACGGAGATGTGTATGATGAGGCATGTGCCAAGGCATATGAGCTTGCAGAGAAAGAGGGCTATACATTCATCCATCCGTTTGATGATTTAGCTGTCGCAACAGGACAGGGAACTATTGCTATGGAGATATTCAAGGAGCTTCCTCTTGTTGAGTACATCCTCGTTCCAATCGGCGGCGGCGGGCTGGCAACAGGTGTATCCACACTTGCAAAGCTCTTAAATCCAAAGATTAAGGTTATCGGAGTGGAGCCGGCCGGCGCTAATTGTATGCAGGAGTCATTTAAGAACGGCAAGGTGACCACTTTACCAAGTGTAAATACTATTGCAGACGGAACAGCGGTAAAGACACCGGGCTCAAATATTTTCCCATACATAAAGAAAAATCTTGATGATATTATCACAGTGGAGGATGACGAGCTTATCGTGGCCTTCCTTGACATGGTTGAGAATCACAAGATGATAGTCGAAAACTCAGGTCTTCTGACTGTAGCTGCGCTTAAGCATCTCGGAGTAAAGGACAAGAGAGTGGTTTCTATCCTAAGTGGCGGCAACATGGATGTTATTACCATGTCATCAGTTGTACAGCAGGGGCTTATTTTCAGAGACAGAATCTTTACTGTTTCAGTGCTTCTGCCGGATAAGCCGGGCGAGCTTGCCAAGGTTTCACAGACTCTTGCCGATGTACAGGGCAATGTAATCAAGCTGGAGCATAACCAGTTTGTCACTACAAACAGAAGTGCGGCTGTCGAGCTTCGCATCACGCTTGAGTGTTTTGGTACAGAGCACAAGGAGCAGATTATTGCTGCGCTCGAGAAGAAGGGCTATAAGCCAAGAATTGTACGCACTATGATATAAAAATAAAAGTATCAAGTATTTTTACTTGACACCGGGCAAACTATGTGTTATTCTACCATAGGTTCGAGGGAAAAAGAGGATACTTGATATGGAAGAAAAACTTGAACAGGCATATTTATATGATTTCTACGGTGAGCTTTTGAATGAGCATCAGCGTCAGGTATATGAGGATTTTGTCTTCAATGATTTGTCACTCGGTGAGATTGCATCCGAGGAGGGGATTTCCCGTCAGGGTGTTGCCGATCTGATTAAGAGATGCAATAAGAAGCTGCTTGACTATGAAGCAAAGCTGCATCTTGTTGAGAAGTTCATGTCCATAAAGAGTGACATACGAAGGATTCATGAGCTGACAAATGATTTTAAGAAATCACATAATGAGCTATTAATGAATGAAATCGAAGCTATTTCGAATCAGATACTAGAGGAGCTGTAATATGGCATTTGACAGTTTATCAGAAAAACTGCAGAACGTTTTCAAGAATCTCCGCAGCAAGGGAAAGCTTACTGAGGATGATGTAAAGGCTGCTCTTAAAGAGGTTAAGATGGCACTCCTTGAGGCCGATGTTAACTTCAAGGTTGTTAAGCAGTTCACAAAGAGTGTTCAGGAGAGAGCAATCGGACAGGATGTCATGAATGGTCTCAATCCCGGTCAGATGGTCATCAAAATCGTAAACGAAGAGATGATTAAGCTTATGGGCTCTGAGACAACAGAGATTGCTTTCAGGCCGGGCAAGGAGCTTACCGTTATCATGATGGTAGGTCTTCAGGGAGCCGGTAAGACAACCACCACAGCAAAAATTGCCGGTAAGCTTAAGAGCAAGGGCAAGAAATCACTGCTTGTAGCCTGTGATGTGTATCGTCCGGCTGCGATTGAGCAGTTAAAGATAAACGGTGAGAAGCAGGGTGTTGAGGTTTTCTCAATGGGTGACAAAAACAAGCCTGCCGACATCGCAAAGGCTGCTGTGGAGCACGCTAAGAAAAACGATTTCAATGTTGTTATCATCGATACTGCCGGACGTCTTCATATTGATGAGGATATGATGGCAGAGCTTATTGAGATAAAAGAAGCTACTGATGTTTTCCAGACCATCCTCGTGGTTGATGCCATGACAGGTCAGGATGCGGTAAATGTAGCAGGTACCTTTGATGAAAAGATAGGAATTGACGGAGTTGTCATCACAAAGCTTGATGGTGACACCAGAGGTGGAGCGGCACTTTCAATCAGAGCCGTTACAGGAAAGCCGATACTTTACGCAGGTATGGGCGAGAAGCTTTCAGATCTTGAGCAGTTCTATCCGGAGCGTATGGCTTCAAGAATCCTCGGCATGGGCGATGTGCTTTCCATGATTGAGAAGGCGCAGGAGAACATTGATGAGGAACAGGCCAAGAAGCTTGAGCAGAAGATGCGCAAAAATGAGTTTGATTTTGAGATGTACCTTGATTCGATGAGTCAGATGAAGAAGATGGGCGGTCTTTCAAGCGTGATGGGCATGATGCCGGGCATGGGTATCGGTGGAGGCAAGATGCCGGATATTGATACAGATGAAGCTGAAAAGGGCATGGCCCGCACAGAGGCAATCATCTATTCCATGACACCTGAGGAAAGACGAAATCCAAAGCTTCTTAATCCAAGCCGCAAGGCTCGTATTGCAAGAGGAGCAGGCGTGGATGTATCAGAGGTCAACAGACTTGTGAAGCAGTTTGAGCAGACAAAGAAGTTCATGAAGCAGATGCCCGGTATGATGGGCGGCAAGAAGGGACGCCGTGGAGGCGGTGGTCTTGGAGGATTATTCAAAGGACTTCCGTTTTAATGGATTTTATTAAAGGAATTTCATTAAAGAATTTCATGTTTTGTTAACAAAAGTATTTATTTTACTTTTGATATATATTATTCAATAAACCTATGAGGAGGTGAAACAAAATGGCAGTAAAGATCAGATTAAGAAGAATGGGACAGAAGAAAGCTCCTTTCTATAGAATCGTAGTTGCAGACTCTAGATCACCAAGAGATGGAAGATGCATCGAGGAGATCGGAACATACGATCCAACTAAGGATCCTAGCGAGTATCATGTAAATGAGGAATTAGCTAAGAAATGGTTATCAAACGGCGCACAGCCAACTGAGACAGTAGCTAGAATCTTCAAGAGTGCTGGTATCGAGAAATAGGATAAAGAGGTGGCGTAATGAAAGAATTAGTTGAAGTAATTGCAAAATCTTTAGTTGATTATCCGGATGAGGTTAATGTAACTGAGACCGAAAACGAGAAAGCAATTGTTTTGGAATTACGTGTTGCACAGTCTGACATGGGCAAAGTGATCGGCAAGCAGGGACGTATTGCTAAGGCTATTCGTTCAGTTGTTAAGGCCGCAGCCTCTAAAGAAGACAAAAAGGTTATTGTTGAGATAGTACAGTAACATAAAGGCATCTCTTATGAGATGCCTGTTTTTTTATAATTTAAAGTAACTATTCAGAACCGGTATTGTATGGTTTTGAGAATGTGCGTGGGCTGAATAGTCATGATTTATATTAATATCAGGAGACAGAGAATGGAAGATTTACTACAGGTAGGCGTAATTACGAGCACACACGGCATTCGCGGTGAGGTAAAGGTGTTCCCAACCACTGACGATGCTGCCCGTTTTAAAAAGCTTAAAAATGTCATTCTGGATAATGGCAAAGAGCGCAGGGATTTGGAAATAACTTCTGTCAAATTTTTCAAGAACCAGGTTATCTTGAAATTTAAGGGCATAGATGACATAAATGATGTAGAAAAATATAAAAAGGCACCTCTTTTTGTGACAAGGGAAAATGCGGTGCCACTTGAGGAAAATGAGTACTTTATAGCTGATCTTATCGGGCTTTCCGTCACATCAGACGAAGGAGAGGAGCTTGGAGTTATAGATGATGTGCTCCAGACCGGTGCCAACGATGTGTATGTTGTTAAGAAAGCCGGTGCAAATGATCTGCTGATTCCGGCAATAAAGGATTGTATACTGGACGTTGATGTGGAAAATGGCACGATGAAGGTGCATCTGCTGGCAGGTTTGAGATAGCTACATCTCAAACTGCAAAAACCGTAAAATGAGATATAAAATTGAACAAAATCATACATTTTAAATCGTAAAACTGTAAAACAGGATGATATAGGAGATATAGGAAATGAGATTTCATGTGCTGACCTTATTCCCACAGATGATAGAACAGGGACTGTCAGAGAGTATCACAGGCAGAGCTTTAAAACAGAATATTATATCACTCAATACGGTAAATATCAGGGATTTTGCGCACAATAAGCACAATAAGGTTGATGATTACACATATGGTGGCGGCGCGGGGATGCTTATGCAGGCAGAGCCGGTGTATCAGGCTGTGCGCAGTGTGGTGAGTCAGATCAATAAATGTAATCAGGTCCATTCAGGTGATAATTCCGGGAAAAATATCGCCGATGAAAATATATTATATGAAAATACATCATATAAAAATACTGCAGAAGAAATAAAAAATCACAATGCGCGTCTGATTTATGTTACTCCACAGGGCAGCGTGTTCAACCAGCAGATGGCGGCAGAATTTGCAAAGTGTGATGACCTCATTTTTCTATGTGGGCACTATGAAGGTATTGACGAGCGCGTGCTGGAGGAGACGGTAACGGATTATGTCTCTATCGGTGACTATGTTCTAACAGGCGGAGAACTGCCGTCGATGGTAATGATAGATGCAATTTCACGTCTGGTTCCTGGGGTGCTGCACAATGACATTTCGGCAGAGACAGAGTCGTTTCTTGGCAATCTGCTTGAATACCCTCAGTATTCACGTCCTGTTGAGTGGCATGACAAAAAGGTGCCTGAGGTACTCATGTCAGGCAATCAGAAAAAGATAGATGCATGGCGCCTTGAAAAGTCTATTGAGCGCACAAAGGAGCGCAGACCGGATTTGTATGCCGGGTTTAAAAGACTTGATAAATGCAGAGAGTTTCTTATGAAAAATAAACTGCTTCATATTGATATGATAGAGCTTATAAACAGGGGCTGCGCCGAGATACTGTTTGAGGCAGATGGAGAATATCTGCTTCGGGACATGGTCTCAAATGTATGCTTTCATACAAGACCGGATGAGGGCGAGTCGAAGCTTATTGATTTGGCACCGGAAGATGACACAAAGCCTGTTGATAAATACAGCAGTCAGCATATTCCAAAAACCGTTACAGATCAGATCACAAATGGCATAGTGCTTCACCAGCAAAGATATGTTGAGCTCTTTACAGCAAATGGCTTTAATGAGACTGTAGAGTGCAGACAGGCGGTGTATACAAACAAAGAAAAGCTATCTGTCAGCGGACTGTACAGACCGGATGGAAAGCCGATGCCAAATGGCTTAATTATAAGAAAGCTGGATGCAGCTGATATACAGGAGGCTGCGCCAATGTACCCGGGTTTTGACAATCCGGACTATATCGTAGACAGGATAGAGGCAGGGACAGTCTATGGCGCTTTTTTGAGTGATAATACTGCTGATGATACCATTAATACCCTCGCGGGAATTATCGGAATCCATGAGGAGGGCAGCATAGGCATGCTCTATGTAAAGCTGCAGTACAGGCATCAAAAGCTTGCCACAGCACTTGAAACATATGCTTTCAACAGGGCACTGGAGAACGGATGGATACCATATGGACAGATAATCGTGGGCAATGAGGCATCTATGAAGCTGCAGGAGAGTATGGGATTGCATTTTTCAAAATCATCCGTATACTGGATGACTAAAAATAATGCATAAGGTAGGCGGAAGAAAGTAAAAAATACTTGCAAATCCCATGAATCTGTGGTAAAGTACCAATGTTGTGAATAAAAGAGATGGTCCTCTGTTGTGAAAATAGTAGTAGCATTAAGAACGTCAAAATAATTAGGAGGTCACAAAATGAACGCAAGTGAAATTATTAAAAGCATCGAGAACGAGCAGTTAAAGGCCGAGGCACCTGAGTTTTCTGTAGGAGATACTGTAAAGGTATACGGAAAAATCAAAGAGGGTAACCGTGAGCGTATCCAGGTATTCGAGGGAACAGTAATCAAAAAGCAGAACGGATCAAACCGTACAACATTCACAGTTAGAAAGCTTTCTAACGGTGTAGGTGTTGAGAAGACATGGCCACTCCACTCACCAAACGTAGAGAAGGTTGAGATTGTACGTAAAGGTAAAGTACGTCGTGCTAAGCTTTACTACTTAAGAGACCGTATCGGAAAAGCTGCTAAGGTTAAAGAGCTTGTAAAATAATATTTTACGCGAAAGAGACCATTTTCTGCGAGCAATCGTATGAGAATGGTCTTTTTAGTTTTCAGGGTTACAGCTTGCAACAAACATGAAAACAATATATAATTAAGATTACGCAATAAAATATTAGTTAGCAAGAGGTGTAAGATGTCCAGAAGACGAGCAGGACTTAGCTTTAGAAGGCAAAGAAGAAAATTTAATCTGCCATTGTTCAAGGAAATTGTTTCGTGGGTAGTGGAGCTGATTGTAGTGATAGGTCTGGCATATGTGCTGGTGTCATTTTTCGGTATACGTACAAATGTGGTGGGCCAGGCTATGGAGCAGACATTGGAGAACGATGATAATATTCTTGTGAACAGGTTTGCATATATCATGTCAAAGCCAAAGGCAGGAGACGTGATAGTATTTCTGCCAAACGGAAATAATAAGTCGCATTATTATGTCAGGAGAGTGGTAGCGGTGCCGGGAGATACTGTTCAGATAAAAGACGGCGCACTGTACGTGAATGATGAGCTGTACAAGGAATCGACGGACGTTGCCTCAATGGAGGATGCAGGGCTTGCCTCAGATCCTATAGAACTTGAAAAGGACGAGTATTTTGTACTTGGAGATAATCGAAACAACAGTGAGGACAGCCGCTATGCCAATATTGGCAATGTAAAGAGAGACTATATTATCGGCAAGGCATGGTTTAGATTTTCAGGCCTTGGAAGCTTTGGAACCATCAAGTAGCAATAGTTATAACATATATAGATAAAGGACAGGTGAATTATGAATTTTCAGTGGTACCCTGGGCATATGACCAAGGCAAAGCGTCAGATGCAGGAGGACATTAAATTAATAGATCTGGTTATAGAGCTTGTGGATGCAAGAATTCCGCTATCCAGCCGTAATCCGGACATTGATGAGCTTGGAAAAAACAAATACAGGCTCATTCTTATGAACAAGGCAGATCTGGCCGATAAGGAGCGCACCAGGGAGTGGAGTGCATTTTTCAAGGAAAAGGGCTTTTTTGTAGTCAGTCTTGATGCTAGAAGCAAGTCAGGCATGAAGAGCATCACAGATATCGTGATGGAGGCCTGCAAGGAAAAGATTGAAAGAGACCGAAAGCGTGGTATCAAAAACAGACCGGTAAGAGCTATGGTGGTGGGGATTCCAAACGTCGGAAAGTCCACATTTATCAATTCATACGCCGGAAAAGCCTGTGCCAAGACAGGAAACAAGCCGGGCGTGACAAAGGGCAAGCAGTGGATCAGGCTCAATAAAAGTGTTGAGCTGCTCGATACCCCGGGCATACTGTGGCCGAAATTTGAGGATCAGACAGTGGGACTTAGACTTGCGCTCATCGGTTCGATAAAGGATGAGATTTTAAATGTTGATGAGCTTGCCGTGGAGCTTGTAAAGTTCCTAAAAGCAGAGTATCCGGGGCTTTTGGCACAAAGATACGAGGTAAGCGAGGAAAATGATATCATAGAGCTTATAAGTGCTGTCGCTGTCAACAGAAAGTGCCTTTCAAAGGGAGGAGAGCCTGATTACAGCAAGGCGGCTGCACTCATCATAGATGATTTCAGAAGCGGTAAATTAGGCCATATCACTTTGGAGAGACCGGAGATATAGAAGAATAGTTACGAAGAATAGACGATAGGACAAGGATATGTCAGCAGAAAAAATAGGCGATATTAAGGAACAACTTAAAAGCATCACAGATTCACAGCTTACACAGTTCATTGAGGCATACGGCTCAGATGAAAGGGGCGGAGTGATTAAGCTTGTAGATAGTGCAAAAAAGCGTCTGGACAAGTATGAGAAGGAGCTTATCCGCACAGACGGTCTCAAGAAATATGAGCGTGAGTACGCATCATATGCTCATATTTGCGGCATAGATGAGGTGGGACGCGGACCGCTTGCAGGTCCGGTTGTGGCATGTGCAGTTATTCTGCCAAAGGACTGTGATATTTTATATATCAATGATTCAAAGAAGCTTACGGCTGCAAAGCGTGATGAGCTTTACGATGTCATAATGGAAAAGGCGGTTTCTGTAGGAATAGGTATGGCATCGCACGAGCGGATAGATGAGATAAATATACTGCAGGCTACATATGAGGCGATGAGACAGGCGATTAAAAAGCTTGATCCGGCACCGGATTTGACACTTAACGATGCAGTCACAATCCCGGGGGTGGATATAAAGCAGGTTCCGATTATAAAGGGAGATGCCAAAAGCATATCAATAGGGGCAGCCAGTATTGTGGCTAAGATCACAAGGGATCGGATGATGGTTGAGTATGATAGAATATATCCCGGCTATGGATTTGCATCAAACAAGGGCTATGGCTCGGCAGAGCATATCAAGGCACTAAAGGAGATAGGACCATCACCGATACACAGGGCATCGTTTATACACAATTTTATTTAATATATTACAATTGTGCGGTTTTTACGAAGATGCCTGGGCGCTGAATAGTTACACATTCTGCTAAAAACCGTCAGTTCACAATAGGAGAGAAAATGACACTTCAACAACTCAGACAGGTACTTACAATTGCAGAATCCAATTCCATGAATGAGGCGGCAAAGAAGCTTTTTGTTTCACAGCCAAATCTGTCCGCCACAGTACGAGAGGTGGAGGAGGAGCTTGGAATCACGGTATTCATGAGAAATAACCGTGGAATTACAGTCACAGCGGAGGGCGAGGAGTTTTTAGGATACGCCAAACAGGTTGTGGAGCAGTATCATCTGCTTGAGAACCGGTATCTGAATGTGGAGTCCAAAAAGAAATTCTCGGTTTCCATGCAGCACTATTCATTTGCAGTAAAGGCCTTTGTACAGCTTGCTAAAGAGGTGGGCATGGATGAGTACGAGTTTGCTGTCCACGAGACAAAGACGAAAGAGGTAATAGACAACGTAAAGAACTTAAAGAGTGAGATTGGAGTTCTTTATTTAAGTGATTTCAATGAAAAGGTTTTAAGAAAGCTTTTTAAGGAATGTGACATTGAGTTTAAAGAGCTCTTCACATGCAATACATATGTGTATCTCTGGAAAAAACATCCGCTTGCCGGCAAAAAAGTGATTACACTTGATGATTTGCAGGAATATCCATGTCTGACCTTTGAACAGGGCGTGAACAATTCCTTTTATTATGCTGAGGAGATGATGAGCACGTATGAGTACAAGCGTGTCATAAAGGCTGATGACAGAGCCACAATGCTCAATCTCATGGTGGGGCTCAACGGATTTACACTGTGCTCAGGTATTATTTCTGAGGATTTAAACGGTGATGACTATGCGGCAATTCCACTTAAGGAAAGTGAAAAAATGCATATAGGCTATATCAAGCACAAGGGCACGAAGCTTAGCAAGCTCGGTGAAATATATATAGATGCGTTAAAGAATTACGAGAATAAAGTTTTATAAATGAAAAATTGTAAAAAATGAACTTGAATTAATTAAATATCATGCCATTTTTGTAAGAATTTCACAGTTATATTGTTTTTTTGAAAAAACATGCATGAAAATATAGTGAAAAATCGGTTACGCAAAAGTTATTTATTAAAAAAAATGACATGAATTGACGGAAAATGACGGATTATGATTTTTTTTGACAAATGAATATCAGATGTTATAATAGGCGCAACAATTGATTGGCATGTGCGAAAGTACTATGTTTTAGATTATAAAGGTGGTGTTAACTATGTACAATAAGGAAACAGTAATCAGACTTAACACATTGGATGATGTTCAGGAATTTGTTGGGGCTGCTTCTAAGTGCGATTTTGACATTGATCTCAAATATAGACAGATTCTTATTGATGCGAAATCACTTCTAGGAGTGATTGGAATTGGTACAAACAATGACTTTAAGGTCTGCTATATGGGCGATGACCAGGCATTTGATAATGTGGTTGATAAATTCACTGTAGCGTAATACAATTGAATAAGATCCTTTGGGAGAGTTTCTTCTTGGAGCTCTCCTTCTTTTTATGTTCAGTGTATTAAAAATATCTGGAGTCAGACTGAAAATATTGCCGGAACACAAAACCGTTGACATAATCCGGAATATGCAGGGAGAGTACATGACAGAAGCTGGAAATAACTATAGTGAAAAGAAAACACAATTACATATTTCGGTCAGAAACCTTGTGGAATTTATTTTCAGGGAGGGTGACATAGACAACCGGTCATCCAGAGCCATGAGTGCCGATGCCATGATGGAGGGAACACGCATTCACAGGAAAATCCAGGGCAGCATGGGGAAGGAGTATCAGGCAGAGGTGCCGCTTTCACTTGTTGTTGAAGGTGATTTGTATGAGCTGACTGTCGAGGGCAGGGCAGATGGCATCTTTACGGAGGATGGAAAGTGTTTTGTTGATGAGATTAAGGGAATGTACAGAAAGGTTGAGCTGTTTGAAAAGCCGGTTTTTGTGCACCGTGCGCAGGCTATGTGCTATGCATATATTTTTGCTCTGCAAAATAATATGGAAACGATAGGCATTCAGATGACCTACTGCAATCTGGAAACGGAGCAGACTAAGTATTTTCGCGAGGAGTTCTCATTTGAAGAGATAAAAAAATGGTTTGATGACCTGATGGAAGAGTATGGCAAATGGGCAACGTTTCAGTGTGAAATGAAAAATCAAAGACAGGCTTCAATCAAAGAACTCGATTTTCCATATGAGTACAGACCGGGGCAGAAAAAGCTTGTTTCGGATGTCTACAGGACAATTATGCGTCAGAAGCTTCTTTTTATGCAGGCTCCGACCGGTGTGGGAAAGACTATCTCTACTATTTTCCCGGCAGTGAAGGCGGTTGGTGAGGAGCTGGCAGACAGAATCTTTTACCTGACAGCGAAGACGATCACCGCAACAGTCGCAAAGGAAACGTTTGCGCTGCTTGAAAAAAATGGTTACAGGGCAAAAACCATTCAGATAACGGCCAAGGAAAAGTTGTGTCCGTGTGATGAGATGGAATGCAATCCGGTAACCTGTCCGTATGCAAAGGGGCATTTTGACAGAGTAAATGATGCGGTTTTTGACCTGCTTCACAGATGTGAAATGATTGAGAGGGATGATATTTTATCACAGGCGGATAGGTATACAGTTTGTCCGTTTGAGCTTTGTCTTGATACGGCTAGCTGGTGTGATAATATCATCTGCGATTACAACTATGTGTTTGACCCGAATGTTTATCTTAAGAGATTTTTTCAGGAGGGGATAAAGGGAGATTATATTTTTCTCATTGATGAGGCTCACAATATGGTCGAAAGAAGCAGGCAGATGTATAGCGCTCAGATTTATAAGGAGGATTTCCTTACTGTGAAGCGCATTATGAAGGAGCACAGCCGTTCTATTGAGAAAGCGCTTGAAAAGTGCAATAAGATACTGCTTGGGATGAAGCGTGAGTGTGAGAATTACACGGTATATGATACACTTGGCAATATGGTATTTTCCTTTATGAGGCTTATGACACTTCTGGATGAGTTTTTGCAGAAAGCTAATGAGTTCCCGGGGAAAAAGGATGTTATGGATTTTTATTTTGAGCTTCGCAATTTCCTGAACATTTATGATCTGGTGGATGAGCACTACGTGATGTATTCCGAGCTTGAGGCTGATGGCAGGTTCATGCTAAAGCTTTTTTGCGTGGACCCGTCGCTTAATATACAAAAGAGGCTGGATAAGGGCAAGTCGGCTGTGTTTTTTTCGGCGACATTTTTGCCTGTAAACTATTACAAGAGCCTGCTAAGTACAAAAAAGGATAACTATGCCATATATGCTGACAGCACGTTTGACAGCAAAAAGAGGCTGCTTGCGATGGCAACCGATGTGAGCACGAGGTACACGAGGCGCTCAAGGAGTGAGTATGAGCGCATTGCAGGGTATATTAATGCCGTTGTCACGCAAAAGACAGGAAACTATATGGTTTTCTTTCCGTCATATAAGATGATGAATGATGTGGCAGATATTTACTGTGAAAAATATGCAGACGAAACAGAGCTTATGCTGCAGAAAAATAATATGTCAGAGGCTGAGAGGGAGGAATTTCTGGACAGGTTTAGTGAGGAATCGGACAGAACACTTGTGGCTTTTGGGATCATGGGAGGCATATTCGGTGAGGGCATTGATTTGAAAAATGACAGACTGATAGGTGCTATTGTTGTTGGAACGGGACTTCCGCAGATCAGCAATGAGAGAACTATATTAAAGGATTATTACGATGCCGAAAACGGCTGTGGCTTTGACTATGCTTTCAGGTATCCGGGCATAAATAAAGTCCTCCAGGCGGCCGGAAGAGTAATCAGGACGACGGAGGACACAGGTGTCATTTTGCTATTAGATGAGAGATTCTGGCAGAGAGAATATGATTTGCTCTATCCACGCGAGTGGAGTGACAGAAAGCCATGCAATATAGCAAATGTCGGAAAACTAGTTGCCGACTTCTGGGAGCAGATTTAAAAATTCCTCAGTGGATGCTGACACGGGCATTGTAGTGTTTACAGACACAACAATCTGGCGTGGAGGCATCTTTTCTTTTGTCTTCAGCACGAAAAGCTCATTATTCTCATGGTTGATGCAGTAGTCAGGCACGAATGCTATACCCAGTCCGATTTTGGCCAGGTCTATGAGCAGATCGTTACTGCTTAGCTCAATTTCCGGAATCAGGTCAAGCTGGTGCTGTAAAAACAGATTATGCAGGAATTCACTGGTGGTGCTGTTTCGGTCAAGCATCATGATAGGATATTTATTGAGCTCGGAAAAAGCTATCTCCTGCTTGCGAAGCTTGAAATAATTGGGATTTGCCACAAAAACATCGGAAAAGTTGCATATGGTTTTCTGTCTGTATGAGTGATTGAGGTGCGAATTTGGAAAATTCGTGACAATCAGGTCAACCTTCCTTTGCTCCAAAAGCTCCACACACTGGATAGATGTGGCATTTGTGACCTTGATAGGCACATTCGGAAACCTCTGATGGAACTGCTTTAAGTAAGGAACCAGCAGATAACGGCATATGGTATCACTTGCGCCGATGTGAAGCTGGCCAAGTCCAAGCGTGCCTGAGTCTAAAAGCTGGCTTTCACCGCGGGCAATAAGATTCATGGCAGGCTCAATGTGCTTTAAAAGCAGGGCACCGGCTGCGGTGAGCTGTACCTTCTTTGTGCTTCTGATGAAAAGAGTCTGTCCCAGCTTCTTTTCGAGAGTCTTAATAGACTGGCTTACCGCGGACTGTGAAATAAACAGCTTCTTGCTGGCTTCAGAGAAGCTTAGGGACGTTGCCACGTAGTAAAAGACCTTGTAAAGCTCATAATTTATATCCATTTTGTTATCCTCCGTATAAATATGGTTATTTGCATCTGTTTTTATCAATGAGGGGCAAAATACCTTTTGACCCTTATATCATTATATAAGAAAACTATAATTAACGCAACTTATAAAACAAATTAAATATATTAATTATACTTATCATAACTAAAGTGTTATACTACAACCATAGTTTTAAAGTCCGATTGTACAAAAAGCCGGACGGTAACGAATAATTGGTTACATACTCTCGAATTGAAAGGAGAACATATGAGTAACGTACGTCGTGTATATGTAGAGAAAAAACCTGACTTTGCGGTAAAGGCAAAGGAATTAAAGCATGAAATCAAGCATTATCTGGGAATCACAACTGTGGAGGCAGTACGTGTATTAATCAGATATGATGTGGAAAATATATCAGAGGAGACATACAAGAAAGCCTTGTATACAGTTTTCTCAGAGCCACCTGTTGATGATATCTATGAGGAGACATTTGACTATGGTGATGCAAAAGTATTTACTGTAGAGTTTTTACCGGGACAGTTTGACCAGAGAGCAGATTCAGCCGAGCAGTGTGTGAAGCTTCTCAATGAGAATGAGGAGCCGATTATCAGAAGTGCTATCACATATGTGATTGAGGGTGCTATCACAGATGAGCAGTTTGCTGCTATTAAGAAGCATTGCATCAACCCTGTTGATTCGCGTGCTATCGGCATGGAAAAGCCTAAGACACTTGTGCAGGAGTTTGATGATCCTGCTGATGTCATCATATTTGACGGCTTCAAGGATATGGCAGAGGACAAGCTGAAGGAGCTTTATTTATCATTGAACCTTGCCATGACCTTTAAGGATTTTCTTCATATCCAGAATTATTTTAAGAATGAGGAAAAGCGTGATCCTTCAATGACAGAAATCCGTGTGCTCGATACATACTGGTCAGATCACTGCCGTCATACAACATTCTCTACAGAGCTTAAGAATGTCAAGTTTGACGATGGCTTCTACCGCACACCGATTGAAAATACCTACAAGGATTATCTCAATACATTTTCAAATATCTACAAGGACAGAAATGACAAATTTGTCTGCCTGATGGATCTTGCACTTCTTGCCATGAAGAGATTAAAGGCAGAGGGCAAGCTTGATGATCAGGAAGAGTCTGATGAGATCAACGCATGCTCTATCGTGGTACCTGTTGAGGTGGACGGAAAGACAGAGGAGTGGCTTGTAAACTTCAAGAACGAGACACACAACCATCCTACAGAGATTGAGCCTTTCGGTGGCGCTGCTACATGCCTTGGCGGAGCAATCCGAGATCCTCTCTCAGGACGTACATATGTATATCAGGCAATGCGTGTAACAGGTGCAGCAGATCCTACAGTACCGGTTTCACAGACAATTGAAGGAAAACTTCCACAGAAGAAGCTTGTCAGGGAGGCAGCTCACGGATACAGCTCATATGGAAACCAGATCGGACTTGCAACTGGCTATGTCAAGGAGGTTTACCATCCAAATTATGTTGCAAAGCGTATGGAAATCGGTGCAGTTATGGGTGCGGCTCCAAGACGTGCTGTCCAGAGACTTAACTCAGATCCGGGAGATAAAATCATTCTCCTTGGAGGACGCACAGGACGTGACGGAATCGGTGGTGCAACAGGTTCATCAAAGGCACACAATACAAAGTCTACATCAGTATGCGGAGCAGAGGTACAAAAGGGTAATGCACCTACAGAGAGAAAGCTTCAGAGACTTTTCAGAAGAGAAGAGGTCAGCCATATCATCAAGAAATGTAACGATTTCGGTGCCGGCGGAGTTTCTGTTGCTATCGGAGAGCTTGCTGACGGACTTCGCATAGAGCTTGACAAGGTGCCAAAGAAATACGCAGGTCTTGACGGAACAGAGATTGCTATCTCAGAGTCACAGGAGCGTATGGCAGTTGTAGTTGCGCCTTCTGATGTTGAACAGTTCCTTGCATACGCAAAGGAGGAAAATCTCGAGGCAACAGAGGTTGCGGTAGTTACAGAGGATCCAAGACTTGTGCTTGAGTGGAGAGGCAAAGAGGTAGTAAATATCTCTCGTGCATTCCTTGATACAAACGGAGCTCATCAGGAGACAGATGTTGAGGTTGAGATGCCTTGCGAGAGTGACAATTATCTGGACAAAATCAGCACACCTGCTGTAGCCAAGATGGTTGAGGCAGGAGATATGAAGGGTGCCTGGGAGGCAGAGCTTGAAGACCTTAACGTATGCTCACAGAAGGGACTTGTTGAGATGTTCGACGGCTCTATCGGAGCAGGCAGTGTATATATGCCATATGGTGGACGTTACCAGCTCACAGAGACACAGTCAATGGTTGCAAAGCTTCCTGTATTAAAGGGTAAATGTGATACAGTAACAATGATGGCTTACGGCTTCGACCCATATCTTTCATCATGGAGCCCATACCACGGATCTATATATGCAGTGCTTGAGTCTATCTCAAGAATCGTTGCAGCAGGCGGAGATTACAGCAAAATCCGTATGACATATCAGGAGTACTTCCGCAGAATGAATGAGGATCCAAAGCGCTGGAGCCAGCCGTTTGCAGCACTCCTCGGAGCATATGATGCTCAGATTGGCTTCGGACTTCCTTCAATCGGTGGAAAGGATTCCATGTCAGGTACCTTCAATGATATTGATGTACCGCCTACACTCGTATCATTTGCAGTGGATGTGGCAAAGGAAAAGGATATCATCACACCTGAGCTCAAGAAGGAGGGCAACCAGCTTGTTCTATTTACAATAGATAAGGATGAGTTTGATCTTCCAAAATATGATCAGGTTATGACACTTTATACAGCAATCAGAAATCTTATCCAGGATGGAGCAATCGTTTCAGCATATGCACTTGACGGAAAAGGTCTTGCCGCAGCAGTATCAAAGATGGCATTTGGTAACAAGCTTGGTGTAACAATCGAGGATGAGGTGACAAGCGATACACTCTTTGCACCTGGCTTTGGTAATATCGTAGCTGAGGTTCCTGTTGATGCACTTTCAAAGGTCAGAGAGGTAATTGATGCAGCAGGTATTTCAGATGCAGCCTCTGTAGTCGGCTATGTAAACGATAAGCAGACTATCGAGTGTGACGATATGGTGCTTCCTGTTGAGGAGGCTGTCAATGTATGGACAGCAAAGCTTGAGGGCGTTTTCCATACAAAGGCAACAGACGATACAAGCAAGGTAAATAGCGGTCTTTACGATGCAAAGAATATCTATGTATGCAAGAATAAAGTGGCTAAGCCTACAGTATTTATTCCGGTATTCCCTGGAACAAACTGTGAGTACGATAGTGCTAAGGCATTTGAAAGAGCAGGCGCTGACACAATCGTAAAGGTATTCAAGAACCTCACAGCAGAGGATATCCGTGATTCGGTTGATGAGTTTGTAAAGGCAATTGACAAATCACAGATTATCATGTTCCCTGGTGGATTCTCAGCAGGAGATGAGCCTGAGGGATCAGCTAAATTCTTTGCAACAGCATTTAGAAATGCAAAGATGACAGAGGCTGTTGAAAAGCTCATCAATGAGAGAGACGGACTTGCACTTGGTATCTGTAATGGTTTCCAGGCACTTATCAAGCTTGGACTTGTACCATATGGAGAGATCAGACAGCAGGATGCACAGTCACCTACACTCACATACAATACAATCAACCGCCACATCTCAAAGATGGTATATACAAAGGTTGTTTCAAACAAGAGCCCATGGCTTGCACAGGCTAAGCTTGGTCAGACCTACTGCAATCCGGCATCACATGGCGAGGGACGTTTCGTAGCACCGAAAGAGTGGCTTGATAAGCTCTTTGAAAACGGACAGGTTGCCACACAGTATGTTGATCTGGACGGAAATGTATCAATGGATGAGGAGTGGAACGTAAATGGCTCATACATGTCTATCGAGGGTATCACATCTCCTGACGGAAGAATCCTTGGCAAGATGGCTCATTCAGAGCGTCGCGGCGAGTCTGTAGCAATCAATATCTACGGAGAGCAGGATATGAAGATATTCGAAAGCGGTGTGAAATATTTTAAATAATTCATAACTGAATAATTACAATATCTTATATATTTATTGGGTTATTATCTCTGCAATATAAACAATTAAGCTTCCATGGAGGTCACAGTTAGTGGCCTTCATGGGAGTTTTTATTTTGGAACCAGTGAATATGCTGGCGGTAAAGAAAATAAATTGAAGGTAATTAACATGTGCGTCTGCTTGATATTTGATAGTCGCAGTGGTAAAATCAAGACTAAAATTACCGGTAGCAAATGGTTTGAAAGAAAAGAGGACATAAAACAGATGAGATTGCCACAAATAATAAACAGCCTCCTTGAGACTGATATGTATAAATTCAGCATGGGACAGACGATTTTCCATCAGTTCACAAGCTATAAAACGACCTGGACCTTCAAGTGCAGAAATAAAGACGTGCATTTTACAGATGAGATGGTCGAGGAGATAAAGGAACAGGTGCAGGCCTTCTGTCAGCTTCGTTTTACGGAGGAAGAGCTTGAATATCTTGATAACATCACCTGGATAAAGGGCACATATGTTGATTTTTTAAGACTCTGGCAGCCAAGATATGAGGAGTTTACCATCACAACAGATGCACCGTGTGGGCTGGCAATCGATGCAGCCGGCACGTGGCTCAATACTACGATGTATGAGATTCCGGTGCTTGCTATTGTAAATGAAGTGTACTTCCGTATGGCATATGATTATGATGTGCTGCTTAAGCAGTTTAAGCGCAGGCTTGATGAGAAGGTGCGTCTGCTCGAGGAGGATACCTACAGGCTTAGTGATTTCAGTGAATTTGGACTAAGACGCCGTCTGTCTGCTGAGGCGCAGGAGATGGCTGTAAAGGCAATCGCAGAGGTTGAGCTGCCAGCAGATTCACACTTTATTGGTACATCAAACGTATATCTTGCGAAGAAATTCAATTTAAAGCCGGTGGGAACAATGGCTCATGAGTGGATTATGTGTACAGGACAGGGCAATCACAAGCATAATCCGGCATATTCAAACTGGTACGCACTCGATGCATGGGTTAAGGAGTATGGTATATTAAACGGTATTGCGCTTACTGACACCATAACAACAGACTGCTTCCTGCGTGATTTTCAGCTCACCTATGCGACACTTTTTTCGGGAGTGCGTCATGATAGCGGAGATCCGTACGAGTGGGGAGACAAGATGATAGCCCACTACAACAGTTTGGGAATCAATCCAAGGACAAAGACACTTTTGTTCAGCGACAGCCTGGATTTCGAGCGTGCGACTGCATTGTATGATTATTTCAAGGATAGGGCAAAGGTTGCATTCGGTATAGGAACCTTTATCAGTAACGACACTGATGAGGAAGCACTCAACATAGTTATGAAGACCACCAAGTGTAACGGCATGGATGTGGCAAAGATTTCCGACGTGGCAGGCAAGGGCATGTGCAAGAATCCGGATTATGTCGATTACCTGAACAGGTGTATTGATTACAGGATGAAGAATGATAAATGATAAATGACGGCATGAGGGGGCAAAGGTATTTTGCTCCCCTCATTTATGATTAATCAGATTACTACATGCTACGCATTCCCGTAATCTGACTCCACCTCGAAATCCGCTAATTTCCTGCGTTTCCGCAGCAAATTGCTACTTTCTCGGTGTAGTGCGGGGCACTAAGGTATACATCGAATTGCATGCAAGCATGCATCGATGATACCTTTTGCCCCTTTTAATCATGTGATTGAATTGCAAGAAATGTGTAAACAAAACAAAAAATATATAAAATATCAGACAATTTAAAATAAAAATAAAAATTGTCAAAAAACATATTGACAAATAGGCAAAATTGGTGTAATCTTAAATCAACAAAAAGAGATACGAAAGGAACAAAAATAAAACACAGGAGGTACAGTCCAATGGGGATTACATAATTTAAGTCAAAGTACTATAAGAATGATTGAACGGAATATTTAAATCTGTAGGGCGAGCCGAAGAGCAGTAATCGCACAGATATATTAGCAAATAAATAATATCGTTGAAAAAGTTCTTGTAGATTAAAAGTGAAAGATAGAATCTCTCATAAGAGTTTACATAGATAATGTAACCAAAAGGAGTGATTTTATGAAGAAGGGTAGAGGTCCATAGCTAAGCTAAAAGAATAAGAATCCTGTCATAAACAGAATCGGATTTATAGCAAAGCAATATGGAAATGCCAAAACAAATTCATATAGCGAAAGCGGAACTTGGAGGTTATACAGTGAAGCTTACGGAACCAATGCTTTAGGAGCCACTTGATGTAAAATGTAGATCAGGTGGCTCCTATTTTTGACATTTGCGAATGCATGTGAGGTTTAATAGTTAGATAGAATGGCAACGTAAGCCTTTAAGGCTGGGCTATAATTTGATGAAAGCAGGAACGCGGTTTTCAAATACTGTATAGTACATAAACCCGGCATCCTTGAGGATATTTGAAACCTTGTCAAAATCATATGCCACATGCTCCGGCTTGTGGGCATCTGCTCCGACTGTGATTATTTCTCCACCAAGCTCATGATAGCGCTTTAGCACATCTTCGGTCGGATTTGAGTGGCCAAGCCCGTATTTAAAGCCGGCGGTATTGAGCTCGATGCCTTTTCCCTGGGAGATAATTTCCTTTAATATAGCATCAATTATGTCGGCATACCGTTCATATGAATAGTATTTATTTTTGTCAGGACCGTATCTGACCACGTAGTCGATGTGACCGTACACATCAAAATCCGCGCCGGAGTGCAGATTGTCAAGTATCGATTCAAAGTATTCGGTGTAGGCTTCGTGCTCTGTCTTGCCTTTGTAAAATGCAGGATAGTATGGGTCAATACCGTTTACTACATGGCTTGAGCCGATCACGAGGTCAAACGGATATTTTTTGGCGACCTCATTATTTTTGTCTGTAATATGAGGCTGTAAACCGATTTCAATGCCCCAGTGGATATTTATCGGGCAGCCCTTTTCTTTAAGAACAATTGCAAGTCTTTTGATGCGCTTTTCATATGCTGCTATATCAAGGTCGAAAAGCCCAGGCTCCTCTTTATAGTCATAGTCCAGATGGTCTGTAAAGCAGATGCCGTCCAGCCCTTTGTTGATTGCTGAGTTTATCATCAATACCGGGTCGGCATCGCTGTCACCCGAAAACATGCAGTGCATGTGCTGATCCCACATATAAATACCTCCGTAAAACTGATGTATTGTTGTTAAAAAACTTTATAAGTTACATGATTTATAATTGTCTGCTGCTGGCTGCCGGAAAGTGCGAATTACAGCAATTAATTAAGTGTAGCCGAGATTATAATAAAGTGCAATATCTAAAAATAAAAATTGTGAAGAATGATAAAAAATGTGTGTAAATGAAAATATTTAGTGAAAATTTTAACAAACGCAAATAAAGTACTTGAACCTTTGAGAATTATTCGCTATAATAAAAGCATCTTAGGGCATGTCCCTAAAAATACTTTTTACAATTCTAGGAGGAATTAAAATGGCAGTAAGAGTAGCAATCAACGGATTTGGTCGTATCGGACGTCTTGCTTTCAGACAGATGTTTGGAGCTGAGGGATACGAGGTAGTAGCTATCAACGACTTAACAAGCCCAAAAATGTTAGCACACTTATTAAAGTATGATTCATCACAGGGTAAATACGAGCATGCAGATGAGGTTTCTGCAAGCGATGATTCTATCACAGTTTGTGGTAAGGAAATCAAAATTTACGCATTCCCAGATGCAAACAATTGCCCATGGGGAGAGTTAAAGGTTGACGTTGTACTTGAGTGCTCTGGATTCTATACATCAAAAGAGAAGGCTCAGGCTCATATCAATGCTGGAGCTCGTAAGGTAGTTATCTCTGCACCAGCAGGAAATGACCTTCCTACAATCGTTTACAATACAAACCATGAGACACTTAAGGCTTCTGATACAATCATCTCAGCAGCTTCTTGTACAACAAACTGCTTAGCACCAATGGCAGATGCACTTAACAAGTACGCTCCAATCCAGTCTGGTATCATGGTAACAATCCATGCTTACACAGGAGATCAGATGACTCTTGACGGACCACAGAGAAAGGGAGACCTTCGTCGTTCACGTGCAGCAGCAGTTAATATCGTTCCTAACTCAACAGGAGCAGCTAAGGCAATCGGCCTTGTTATCCCAGAGTTAAACGGAAAGTTAATCGGATCTGCACAGCGTGTTCCTACACCAACAGGATCTACAACAATCCTTACAGCAGTTGTTAAGAAAGCAGGCGTTACAAAAGAGGATATCAACGCAGCTATGAAGGCAGCAGCTAACGAGTCATTCGGTTACAACGAGGATGAGATCGTATCTTCAGATATCGTTGGAATGAGATTTGGTTCATTATTCGATGCAACACAGACAATGGTTAACCAGGTTTCTGACGATCTGTACGAGGTACAGGTTGTTTCTTGGTATGATAACGAGAACAGCTACACATCTCAGATGGTTCGTACAATCAAGTACTTCTCAGAGTTAGCTTAATTCTTGTACCCACAAGAACAGTATATCTCAAGACTACTCAAGGGGCGCGGTCTTAATTGAACCGCGCCTCTTTTTTAAAACATGGCTATTTCTTTTGAATATCTGTGAATTGTAGAATTAATTATATTTTTTAATATGCACAATATGGCGTGGCCACATGGCTTATGCCTTGAAATAAGGGAGGACATATTATGTCATTAAACAAGAAATCAATTGATGATATCAACGTAAAAGGCAAGAGAGTTCTCGTTAGATGTGACTTCAACGTGCCACTTAAGGACGGAAAAATCACAGATGAGAACCGTATCAACGGAGCTCTTCCAACAATCCAGAAATTAATCAAGGACGGTGGAAAAGTTATCCTTTGCTCACACCTTGGAAAAGTTAAAAACGGACCAAACGAGGGTGAGTCACTTGCTCCTGTAGCTGCAGCTCTTGAGGCTAAGCTTGGACAGAAGGTTACATTTGTAGCTGACTACAACGTAACAGGAGAGGCTGCAACAAAGGCTGTTTCAGAGATGAAAGAGGGAGATGTAGTTCTTCTTCAGAATACACGTTTCAGAGGCAAAGAGGAGACAAAGCCACAGGAAGCCGGAGATGCATTCGCAAAAGAGCTTGCTGACCTTGCTGATGTATATGTATGTGACGCTTTTGGTTCTGCGCATAGAGCACATGCTTCTGTAGCAGGTGTTACAAAGTTCATCACAGCTAAGGGTGGAGAGAATGTTGTTGGATACCTTATGCAGAAGGAAATTGACTTCCTTGGCAAGGCAGTAGAGAATCCTGTACGTCCTTTCGTAGCTATTCTTGGTGGAGCTAAAGTAGCTGACAAGCTCAATGTTATCGACAACCTCCTCGAGAAGGCTGATACACTTATCATCGGTGGTGGAATGGCATACACATTCCTTAAAGCACAGGGCTATGAGATTGGTATCTCAATGCTTGATGAGACAAAGATTGATTACTGTAAAGAGATGCTTGCAAAAGCAGAGAAACTTGGAAAGAAGATTCTTCTTCCTGTTGATGCAGTTACAATCAAGGATTTCCCAAATCCAATCGATGCTCCTGTAGAGACAGAGACATATGATTATGACAAGATGCCTGCAGACCGTGAGGGCTGTGATATCGGACCTAAGACACGCAAGCTTTTCGCTGACGCTGTTGCATCAGCTAAGACTGTTGTATGGAACGGACCAATGGGGGTATTTGAGAACCCAACACTTGCAGCAGGTACACTTGCAGTAGCAGAGGCACTTGCTAAATCAGATGCTATCACAATCATCGGTGGTGGAGATTCAGCTGCAGCAGTTAACCAGATGGGACTTGGCGACAAGATGAGCCACATCTCAACAGGTGGCGGTGCTTCCCTTGAGTTCCTTGAGGGCAAGGAGCTTCCTGGCGTAGCTTGTGCTGATGATAAATAAGCCGAAAGCAACTTAATGAAATTAAGCCGCAGGCAAAAAATATTTGTATACAAATACAAGGAGATATAAAATGGCAAGAAAGAAAATTGTAGCCGGCAACTGGAAGATGAACATGACTCCAAGCCAGGCTGTTAAATTAGTAGAAGAGTTAAAACCACTCGTAGTTTCAGATGATGTTGAAGTTGTTTACTGTGTACCTGCAATCGACATCGTACCTGTTGTAGAAGCATTAAAGGGTACAAATGTTGCTGTTGGAGCAGAGAATATGTACTTCGAGGAGAAGGGGGCTTACACAGGAGAAATCTCAGCAGAGATGCTTCTTGATGCAGGTGTTAAGTATGTTATCATCGGACATTCAGAGAGAAGAGATTACTTCAAAGAGGATGACGCACTTCTCAACAAGAAGGTAAAGAAGGCTATCGAGGCTGGACTTACACCAATCCTTTGCTGTGGTGAGACACTTGAGCAGAGAGAGAGCGGTGTTACACTTGACTGGATCAGACTTCAGATTAAGTCAGATCTCGCAGGTGTTGCTGCATCAGATGTTGCAAACATGGTTATCGCTTACGAGCCAATCTGGGCAATCGGAACAGGAAAGACAGCTACTTCTGACCAGGCTCAGGAGGTTTGCGGTGCAATTCGTGAGTGTGTAGCTGAGATCTATGATCAGGCTACAGCAGATTCAGTTCGTATCCAGTACGGCGGATCTGTAAATGCAGGAAATGCAGCAGAGCTTTTTGCAAAGCCTGACATCGACGGTGGATTAGTTGGTGGCGCTTCACTCAAGGCTGATTTTGGAAAGATCGTAAACTACAAGTAATTATTAAATCATAATTTAATATTTGATTTGACAATCACAATAACTAAATGTCACTAAATTCACCAGCTTAGCTGCATTTAGTGGCATTTATTATGTAATGAAATTTTTTGTGAGCTTGCATATGTCACTGTAATAGAGCATTTTGCGAGCCTCATATGAAGAATAGAGGAAATATAAATGAGTAAGAAACCGGTAGTATTAATGGTACTTGATGGTTACGGCTTAAGTGACCACAAAGAGGGAAATGCCATAGCTATGGCAAATACCCCTGTTATGGATAAATTGATGGCAGAGTGTCCTTTTGTAAAGGGCGCAGCTTCAGGTCTTGCAGTTGGACTTCCTGACGGACAGATGGGAAACTCTGAGGTAGGACATATGAATATCGGCGCAGGCCGTATCATATATCAGGATCTTACAAGAATCACAAAGGCAATTGCTGATGGTGATTTCTTCAAGAACAAGGTATTAATTTCTGCAATCGAAAACTGCAAGAAGAATGACTCCGATCTGCATCTTTGGGGACTTCTTTCTGATGGTGGAGTTCACAGCCATATCGAGCATCTTTACGGACTTCTTGAGCTTTGCAAGAAAGAGAATTTTGACAGAGTATATGTACACGCATTCCTTGATGGTCGTGATACACCTCCTGCATCAGGCAAGGACTATATCGAGCAGCTTCTCGCCAAGATGAAGGAAATTGGTGTAGGAAAGATTGCATCTCTTTCAGGACGTTACTATGCAATGGACAGAGATAACAACTGGGATCGTGTGCAGAAGGCTTATGATTCACTCACTAAGGGTGAAGGCGTAAAAGCTACATGCCCTGTAAAGGCTATGGAGGAGTCATACGCAAATGACGTTACAGATGAGTTCGTGCTTCCTACAGTTATCACAAACGAGGATGGCACACCGGTATCTGTTGTAAAGGACAATGATTCTGTTATCTTCTTCAACTTCCGTCCGGACCGTGCTCGTGAGATGACAAGAGCATTTTGCGATGATAAGTTTACCGGCTTTGAGCGCCCATTCCTTAAGACAACATTTGTATGCTTCAAGGATTATGACGAGTCAATTCCTAACAAGCTTATCGCTTTTGAGAAGGAAGAAATCAAGAATACATTTGGTGAGTATCTTGCAGCAAATGGCAAGAAACAGCTTCGTCTCGCAGAGACAGAGAAGTATGCACACGTAACCTTCTTCTTCAACGGTGGAGTAGAGGAGCCGAATATCGATGAGGCACGTCTTCTTGTAAACAGTCCTAAGGATGTTGCAACATATGACTTAAAGCCTGAGATGAGCGCTCCTGAGGTTGGAATGGATCTTGTTGAGGCTATCAAGTCAGATAAGTATGATGTTATTATCATCAACTTCGCTAACCCTGACATGGTTGGACATACAGGTGTGATTCCGGCTGCTGTAAAGGCTGTTGAGAGAGTTGATTCACTCGTAGGTGACGCAGTTCAGGCAATCAAGGATGTGGATGGAGTATTATTCATCTGTGCTGACCACGGAAACGCAGAGAAGATGATTGATTATGAGACAGGAAAACCTCATACAGCTCATACAACCAATCCTGTTCCTTTCATTCTTGTAAACGCTGACCCTTCTTACAAGCTTCGTGAGGGCGGATGTCTTGCAGATATCGCTCCAACACTGCTTGAGATTATGGGACTTCCACAGCCAAAAGAGATGACAGGAAAGTCACTTATCGTTAAATAAAATTTGTATTATATAGGCTCCGGCGCAGACAAAGGGTTTGAACCGGAGCTTTTGTTTTGATATATTAAAGATATAATAATAAATATAAGAATTGCTTATAAATAGTACAAAATTATTTAAAAAAACTTATAATATACGTTGACTTTACAAATTGAGCTGGTATATAATTTAAGGGTAGCATTTGATTTGTAAAATAAATTACACATAAGATGGAGGACAATCATGCAGGAATTTAAACCATTCAAAGAAGGAAAAGTAAGAGAAGTATATGATAACGGGGACAGCCTTATTATGGTCGCAACAGATCGTATTTCCGCTTTTGACCATATTTTAAAGAATAAAATTACAGACAAGGGAGCCATCCTCACACAGATGTCTAAGTTCTGGTTTGAATTCACAAAGGATGTCGTTCCTAACCATATGATTTCAGTAGACGCAAAGGATATGCCGGAGTTCTTCGGTCAGGACAGGTTCAACGGAAACAGCATGCTCTGCAAGAAGCTTGAGATGCTTCCAATCGAGTGTATAGTTCGTGGATATATCACAGGAAGCGGCTGGGCAAGCTACCAGGAGAACGGTACAGTCTGCGGAATCAGACTTCCGGAGGGACTTGTTGAGTCTGATAAGCTCCCTGAGCCTATTTATACACCATCTACCAAGGCTGATCTTGGAGATCATGATGAAAATATCTCATTCGAAAAATCAGTAGAAGTATTAGAGAAGATTTATCCTGAGAAGGGCAGAGAGTACGCAGAGAAGATTCGCGATTATACAATTGCTCTCTACAAGAAATGTGCAGAGTATGCTCTTACAAAGGGCATCATCATCGCAGATACCAAGTTTGAGTTTGGTTTAAATGAGCAGGGTGAGGTAGTGCTTGCCGATGAGATGCTCACACCTGACAGCTCACGCTTCTGGCCACTTGATGGATATAAGCCTGGACAGGGACAGCCTTCATTTGACAAGCAGTATGTAAGAGACTGGCTCAAGGCAAATCCGGACAATGACCTTCTTTTACCTGATGAGGTTGTTGTGAAGACTGTAGAGAAATATAAAGAGGCATTTGAGCTTCTTACAGGAAGCAAATTCAGCCGCTAATATATTATTTATTCCGCGTTACTATTTCGCAATTATAAACGGAGATATTATGAACCAGGACAATAACATAAATCAGTATATAAATACTAGTATAGATACAAAAAGTCATACCGGTACAAAATTAAAAAGGTGTTCTGATATTGACGAGCATAACCATGTATTTGATGAGCTTCATGAGGAGTGTGGTGTGTTCGGCATGTATGATTTTGATGGAGGAAATGTCGCATCCACTATCTATTATGGCCTTTTTGCGCTTCAGCACAGAGGACAGGAAAGCTGTGGTATTGCAGTGAGTGATACACACGGACCAAAGGGAAAGGTGACCACACACAAGGGTATGGGCCTTGTAAATGAGGTATTTACTCCTGATATTTTAGAGCCTATGAAGGGTGATATCGGAGTGGGACATGTGCGCTATTCAACAGCAGGCTCATCAACACGTGAGAATGCACAGCCTCTCGTATTAAATTATGTCAAGGGCACACTTGCCATGGCACACAACGGAAACCTCATTAACGCAAAGGAGCTTCGCAAGGAGCTTGAGTATACAGGAGCAATTTTCCAGACCACAATCGACTCTGAGGTTATAGCTTATCATATCGCCAGAGAGCGTCTTAACTCAAAAACAGCGGAGGAGGCGGTCAGACGTGCCTGCCAGAAGCTTAAGGGAGCCTATGCACTTGTGGTTGAGAGCCCGAGAAAGCTTATTGCAGCCAGAGACCCATTTGGTTTTAAGCCTCTTTGCATCGGAAAAAGAGACAATGCATATATCGTTACATCCGAGACCTGTGCACTTGATACAATCGGTGCAGAGTTTGTCAGGGATATAGAGCCGGGAGAGGTTATCACCATCACTCCTGAAAAGGGCATTGAGTCTGATATGACTATGGCACTTGCCCCTGAAAAACAGGCCAGATGCGTGTTTGAATACATTTATTTCGCAAGACCTGACAGCCATATTGACGGAGTAAGCGTGTATAGCAGCCGTATCAAGGCTGGCAGATTCCTTGCAATGGATTCACCGGTTGAGGCTGATATCGTGACAGGAGTACCGGAGTCAGGAAATGCCGCTGCTCTTGGTTATTCACTTGAGTCGGGCATTCCATATGGCACAGCATTTGTCAAGAACGGTTATGTCGGCAGGACATTTATCAAGCCTAAGCAGTCAAGCCGTGAATCAAGCGTGCAGATAAAGCTCAATGTATTAAAGGAGGCTGTTAAGGGCAAGAGAGTTGTTATGATTGATGATTCAATTGTGCGAGGAACAACCTCAGACAGAATAGTGCGTATGTTAAGAGAGGCGGGTGCCACAGAGGTACATGTGCGCATCAGTTCACCGCCATTCTTATGGCCCTGCTATTTCGGTACAGATATTCCTGCAAGAGAGCAGCTTATCGCTTACAACAGGACTATTGAGGATATCAGACAGATTATAGGTGCAGATTCTTTAGGCTACCTTGGAATTGACAGACTTCATGAGATGGTAGAGGGATTGCCAATCTGCATGGGCTGTTTCACAGGAAAATATCCGATGGAGCCACCGAAGGATGATATCAGAGGCGAGTATTTTGATAAAGAAATAGACCTCGAGAGAAAAATGCTTAATCGCTAATAAAGGAGAGAATATGAGTACAGACAGATACACAAGTCCTCTTTCTGAGCGCTATGCCAGCAAAGAGATGCAGTATATTTTTTCGCAGGATATGAAATTTACCACTTGGAGAAAGCTCTGGATTGCTCTTGCAGAGACTGAGATGGAGCTTGGGCTTTCACAGGATGGCAAGCCGGTTATCACACAGGAACAGATTGATGAATTAAAGGCACATGTGGATGACATCAATTATGATGTGGCAAAGGAGCGTGAGAAGCTTGTGCGTCACGATGTAATGAGCCATGTCTATGCATATGGACAGCAGTGCCCTAAGGCAGCAGGAATTATACATCTTGGAGCAACCTCATGCTATGTAGGTGACAATACAGATATCATCATCATGAATGAAGCATTAAAGCTTGTTCACAAAAAGCTTATAAGTGTTATTGCAGAGCTTGCAAATTTTGCTGATAAGTATAAGAATCAGCCAACTCTTGCATTTACACATTTCCAGCCGGCACAGCCGACAACAGTTGGAAAGCGTGCCACACTGTGGCTGAATGAGTTTATGCTGGATCTCGAGGATTTAGAGTATGTGCAGGGCACATTAAAGCTCCTTGGCTCAAAGGGTACTACAGGAACACAGGCCAGCTTCCTTGAGCTCTTCGACGGAGACAATGAGACAATAGACAAGATAGATCCGATGATTGCAAAGAAGATGGGCTTTAAGGATTGTTATCCGGTGTCAGGCCAGACATATTCCCGTAAGGTAGATACAAGAGTGGTAAATGTGCTCGCAGGCATTGCTGCATCAGCTACAAAGATGTCAAACGATATCAGACTGCTCCAGCATCTTAAGGAAGTAGAGGAGCCGTTTGAGAAGAATCAGATAGGTTCATCAGCCATGGCATACAAGAGAAATCCTATGAGAAGTGAGAGAATAGCATCTCTTTCAAGATATGTTCTTGCAGATGTAATGAATCCTGCAATTACTTCAGCTACTCAGTGGTTTGAGAGAACACTTGACGATTCTGCAAACAAGCGTCTTTCAATACCTGAGGGCTTCCTTGCAATAGACGGAATCCTTGACCTCTGCCTCAATGTGGTGGATGGATTGGTAGTATATCCAAAGGTTATTGAAAAGCACTTTATGGCAGAGATACCATTCATGGCAACAGAGAACATCATGATGGATGCTGTAAAGAACGGCGGAAATCGTCAGGAGCTCCATGAGAAGATCAGACAGCTCTCAATGCAGGCCGGAAAGACAGTCAAGGAAGAGGGAAAAGAAAATAACCTCGTAGACTTAATCGCTGCAGACCCTGCATTTGGACTGACAAAGGCTGATATCGAAAAGAACCTTAAGCCTGAGCTTTATGTGGGACGTGCGCCTCGTCAGGTAGAAGTATATCTGCGTGATGTAGTTAATCCGGTGCTTGAAGCACATAAGGATGAGAGTGGAGTAAAGGCAGAGATTAACGTATAATATCGAAAGTATATATAACGGTAATTTGCTTGTGTTAACATATTTATCTAAATAAAAAGCCCCGGCATATAAACCTGTTTCATGGTTTATATGCCGGGGTTTTATATATCCGTCAAGTATGAAGTTAGTTTAAATTAATTCTCTTTGACATCATCTCAGGATTGGTAGCCTCGCTGATTGCCACATGCTTGCTGATTACACCGGCCTTGTACAGATTGAAGATGCTTGTATCCATTGCAATCATATTCTCAGCTGCAGAGGTGTAGATGATACCGTCAATCTGATGGACCTTGCCTTCACGGATTAAGTTCCTTATTGCAGGCGTGAGTACCATGATTTCAAAAGCAGGAACCATCTCACCGTTTGTGGCAGGTAAAAGCTTCTGGCAGACAACAGCCTGCAGCACAGATGCAAGCTGGATGGCTATCTGGTGCTGCTGGGAAGCAGGAAACGCATCGATTATTCGGTCAATGGTATTTGCGGCACCAATTGTGTGGAGTGATGAAAATATGAGGTGACCGGTTTCAGCCGCTGTGACAGCTGTATTGATGGTCTCATAGTCTCGCATCTCTCCAAGCAATATGACGTCAGGACTCTGGCGGAGTGCGGCGCGAAGTGCAGTGAGATAGCTTTCTGTATCTGTGTTGATTTCACGCTGTGACACAATACATTTGTCATGACGATGTAAAAACTCAAGCGGATCCTCAAGAGTGATAATATGCTCTTCCTTCTCATGGTTGATCTGATCAATAATACATGCTAGTGTGGTAGATTTACCGCTTCCGGCTGGGCCGGTAACCAGCACCATGCCGTTGTTTGTTTCCGCAAGCTCCATAACAGAGTCCGGTATATGTAAATCGCTTGGCTTTGGCAGTGTGAATGAGATAACACGGATGACAGCAGAGTAAGAGCCACGCTGCTTGAAAGTGCTCACTCTGTAACGTGATACTCCCGGTATAGCGAAGGAAAAGTCATCATCTCCGGTTTCCTCAAATTTTGAAATATCTCTCTCGGCAAGAGCATAGATTGATGTGACAAATTCAAAGGTTTCTTTTGGAATCATTCTGATTTCATTGAGGCACTCCATCACTCCCTTTGATTTGTATGTGAGAGGGCGGCCGGCCACTATGAAAATATCCGATGCTCCGTTGTCAGTCGCTTCTTTTAATATCTTTTTAACATCCATTTTAGTTTCCTCCAATTAAATTTAGTGTATCATTTTCCTCGAAAGCTGTGTCGGTATTGAGCTTCCATTGTTTTATTTTATAAAAAGCATCCTGCCTGTGGACAGGATAGTTGATATCAAGCTTTACAGTGAGAGTCTGAGTATCACTTACAGTACAGGTGATGGTATAGGTCAGACCGGTAACCTTGCCGTTTGATTCATTTTCAGCGAGGTTTTTATTTATGGCAGTATCGTTGTCTGATAGAGCAGTCTTTATGGCCTCATAGTATGCTGCTTTATCAGGACTGCCATCGTAGGCGGATGCAAGAATGGCATCAATCTGTGATATCTCATCCCATGCCTTTTCACATGCACGGTAATACGAGCTGTTGTTATCAGCAACGCGTTTGCTCAGCTTATAGTCGGAGTTTGCTGTGACAAAGGCGAGTGCCGAGAACGTGACAATGCATATCATGGAAAAGGTAAGCAGGATGGTCGAAAAACCGAAATTTGAAAATTCTCTTCTTTTTTTCATGGGGTGCTCACCGTCCTTCCATCAGAGGAAAGTGCAGTATAGCTGCACGCGGTAATGCTGTATACACAGTGGCTGTCTGCTGCTATAAACTCTATGTCAGCCTTTTGTACTCCGTAGGCATCCTGCCCAAGCCTGCTTACAATAACCTTGTATGCGGCATCATCCTTATCACATGGATGATAGCTTTTGTCAAGATAAATGAATAGCTTTTCATCTGCATAGATGGAGCCGTTAAAGAGCGATGATACGGCGTTTAAATCGCCATGCTCCTGTTCGTATGCGCTTGCTGCATTGCTGCATGCATTAACAGCCTCATGCAGCACCTGAGTTTCTTCTGTCAGCTTGTGGGTCTTTATGAAGAAAAGCAGTCCCACAATCAAAAGAGCTGAAAAAAGCAGCAGATTAATGGTAATCTCAAGCAGGAATATTCTGTTTTTCGATTGTTTAAGCTTTGTTGAAATCATGGTTTATTCCTTGTTGTATGTAAGTTTGTGTGGCATCGAGTGGCATATCAGGGAGCGGTGTACGTGATATTGCTGCATTTATTGTCCGACGATGGTTAGTCGGAATTGACGGAGCAGTAGGTATCGGTAGTGCCACCGGATGTATCGGTGATAGTTACGGTAATCATTTTGTCGGTGGTTTCTGTCATGTCAAGTCCCCCGATTTCGACAATCCTTTGTCCGCTGTCCAGACTGTATGATGAACCATCCTGTACATAGAGCTCTCTTAGAGAACCGCCATAATAGTATATGAAAGTATTATACACGATGTCATTTATTGTGTTTTTCAGACATAGAGCCTTTGTGCCATTTATTGTTTCTACACTGATTGCAGCGTCAGAATCATTCTGTCTGACTTTTTCGCGCAGATAAGATGTGACAGTGCGTACCTCGTAGTTGTAATTCATGGCATTGGCAGTGGACTTGTATTGCTTTACGCCAATCAGCACGAGGATAAAAGCAGTCAGCGCAAAAAGAAAAAACAGCAGCATCACAAAAAAACTGTCAGCCTGATGTGATCTTGATTTTAGCTTGAACATGGGTTATTTCCTCTCTATTATTGTCACATCGGGACGCAGATTGGAGCCGATGTATTGATAGTCTATGTAATAATAGTCGCTGTTGTATGTGAGACCATAGTGGTCTGTTAGATAATTTATGTCCGGAGGGTATGTTCCCTCAAGAGCATAGCACTGTGTGATACTTCGTGTGAGGGCGCGTTCCAGCGTGCTCTTGCTTCTTTTGGTATTGTCATCTGACAGCTTTGAAGAGAAAGCACCAAACAAAACGGTACATGCGGCCAAAATCACAATCGGTATGAATTTCCATATGGTTGATTTCTTTTTCTGAACAAAAAACAGCATACTGTGCCTCCGTAAGCTATCCTATGCTTGATATAATTCCAAGCAGTGGGAGTAAAAATGATACTAGTATGAAGCCAATGAATATACAAAGCAGGATAACCATGGCAGGTTCAATCACTGATATGAATCGTGACAGCCTTGCATCTGTGTCATCCTCACAGGATGTACATATATGCTGCATGACCTCGTCCATAGACCCGGTTTTGCTGCCGATTGCAATCCAGCTTGAGTACATCTTTGAAAAAATATTGGAGTGCAGCAGTGCCTCCGAAAATGTCTCACCGTTAGATATATTTTTACGGCAGTCATTTATTTTAGAATCAAGGACAGGATTGTTTACAAGAGCCTGTGCCAGATCAAGACCACGGTCTGTGTCGAGTCCGCTTGAGAGTGCTAAAAACATGCAGTTTGCAAAGCGGCTGGATGCGATTGACATGGAAAGAGCAGTTTTCATAAGGAACTTTTTTCCGAAGCGTGTCTTAAAAAATATAAAAAGAACCAGTGCGGCAAAGAGCATGAAAGCTATAATGATAAGCAGATATCTATTGATGTATTCACTGAGCTTCATGAGCACGGCAGCGGTGCCGGTAAGCTCACTTCCAAGCTCTGCATATATCTGTGAGAATACAGGTAAAACCTTGGCAATCATTACGACAATAACGGCAATCATCACGGCAGAAAGCACGAGAGGATAGGCAACGGCACTTTTAATGCCTGAAGCTATTTCGTCTTCGCGGTCATAGTATTTTGAGAGTGAGTTTAAGACCTCTTCAAGACGGCCGGTTTCTTCACCCAGCTGTATCATATTTATCATATATTTTGGAAAGTATCCTGTATCTTTAAGTGCACTGTGAAGCGTTGCACCAAGCTCCATTGGTTTATATATCTGCTCAAGCAGATCACGTGTCTGCTTATCAGGTGCTTCATCACATAATATGGAAACACCATAGTATGTAGGAAGCCCGGCTGCTATGATAAGAGAAATCTGCTGACAGAAGGCAGAAAGCTCTGCATTGCTTAAAATCTTGGATTTTCTAGACATTTATGTCCTCCTAATAGACGTATTTGGTAATGTAATCACTTTTTTGTGCTATGAACTTCTTTGGCGAATCACTGGTAGATGCAAATGTTGGATCCAGCATGTTCCATGAGGTACCATCAAACTCGATGATGCCGTTTATCCAGCCCTTGTCCTTTATATAAGTACTGATCCAGGCATGATATTCTTCACCGGCATATCCTACCTCTAAACGTGTGGGAATAGCCTGAGTCCTTAGCATAGTGGCCATGACTGCCGCATAGTCAAAGCATATACCGGTATTTTCGGTAAAGACCTTGTCCACATCAGGCAGATAGCCGCTTTTGACATTTTTAGCCTTGTCATAGTCGTATTTGAAGTTTGAAATGATATAATTGTATACACTTTCCACGACCTCAGTATCGCTGCTGCAGTAGTATGCCAGTGAGCTGCCTTCCTTCACAGCCGGAGAATCGGCAGTGAAATTTACATACTGGTTAGGGTACAGATACGGTCCGAATTCATCGGTGATGGAGACAGAAATCACCTGCGACAGCACGGTGGCATATTGTGTCCCCTCAACATTTTCAAACACGGTTACAGTATACGAACCACTTGAAGCAACCAGAGGAAACACTTCATTTCCTCCATGCAGATCAAAGGTGTACGTGACACTGTCAGGCCCGGTTATCTGAAGCTTGACCTTTTGATTAGAACCGTGATAATTCACTATGATATAGCCGCTGCCGCTGTTTGAAGCATCGATACTGGCTACATCACATGTATAGGTTTGTGTGCCGTCGGCAGTTGGAGTAAGCACCTTTGGAGCAGAGTCCCAGGTGCCCTTTTCGGTAGAAGTATGGGAAAGAGGCTCCTTAGATACATCGTCATTTTTTGAATTACCGCATGCACCAAGCAAAAGGCATGATAATAATATGAGTGGAAGTGCTTTTTTATACAGTATGCACTTCATAAAAATCTCCTAAATATAAAGTTGTTTCTTTTTTATTATATTATAATGTATTTTCTTGTAAAATAAAATGGAAAAATGTATTTTATTAAAAATGGTTTAGATTATCAAAAGAAGAGAGCAAAAAGAAAGGATACTAGTGATGAAAAGTTTCTTACCGCAGTAGTCAATTTCCTTATCATGGCACTCATCGTATTTTGCATAGTAAAGGCTATGAATGCAGCAGGAGAGAGATTTGGACACAAAGAGGAAAAAGCGCCGGACACAAAGGAGTGCCCATACTGTAAGAGCAAGATAGCCATTGCATAAAGTGTGAAAATCTGTTACATACAGTATAAAACTCTTGACTGTGCAATAAAAACGTAGTATATTAGTTCTGTTATTTAGAATTGAAATTAGGAGGTCTTATCGTGGCAACTTTAAAAATTGTTTTATCGGTATTATTTATAATCGTCAGTTTAGTAATTACTATAGTTATTCTTTTCCAGGAGGGCAAGTCAGCAGGACTTGGCACTATCGCCGGAGTTGCTGATACATATTGGGGCAAGAACAAGGGACGTTCAAAGGAAGGACGTCTGGTTAAAGCAACAATTGTATGTGTTGTTCTTTTCTTTATTATTTCAATTGCTTTAAATATGGGAATATGGTAAATACTTAGACTGTCGAGAAATCGGCAGTCTTTTTTATCGCATCAACATCCAGATGATGAAATTTTATTTAAAGCCTGTGCATTTGAAATCAGATGGGGCAACGAAAAGGAGAGATAATGAGTAATATAGATAAATATGAAACACGAAAAAAGATGGTCTATGACTTCATGTGTGATGACATGTATGTTCCGATGAAAATCAAGGAACTTTGCATAGTACTAGGAGTAAAAAAAGAGGACAGACCTCAGCTTGAACAGATTCTTTTGGATTTGCAGGCAGAGGGAAGGATAACACTCTCAAAGCGCGGGAAATATTCAAAGTCGGAAATCAAAAAGACAGTCGGCGTATTCACAGCGCATCAAAGGGGATTTGGCTTTGTCACTGTGGAGGGAGAGCCTGATGATATTTTTATCCCGGCAGAGTATGTAAATGGTGCGATGCACATGGATACTGTTGAGATTACAATCTCACCTGTCACAACAGGACGCCGCAAGGAGGGAAAGGTTGTTTCCGTCATAGAGCGAGGCATGAAGCAGGTAGTCTGCACCTATGAGGCAAGTGATAATTTTGGTTTTGCAGTGCCTGACAATACCAGATTTGGCACAGATATTTTCATACCAAAGGAACGCTCAAAGGGTGCTATGTCGGGCCATAAGGTAGTGGTTGAAATCACAAGCTATGGTAAAAAGGGCAAAAAGCCGGAGGGCAAGGTCGTTGAAATAATCGGACATATAGATGACCCGGGTACAGATATTCTTTCTATAGTAAAGGCTTATGATCTGCCGGTGGATTTTTCGGAGAAAATCATGCATCAGGTGCAGAATGTGGCAAAGGATGTGACACCTGCGGATATGGCCGGCAGGATGGATTTACGCGACTGGATGATGGTCACGATAGACGGAGAGGATGCAAAGGATCTTGATGATGCCGTGTCTTTATACATGGATGGCGACAATTATGTACTTGGAGTACACATAGCAGATGTGTCGAATTATGTGCAGGAGCACAGTGCCCTTGATGTGGAGGCACTTAAGAGAGGAACATCGGTTTATCTTGTAGACAGAGTAATTCCGATGCTTCCAAGAGAGCTTTCAAATGGCATATGCTCCTTGAATGAGGGATGTGACAGGCTGGCTCTTTCATGCATTATGACAATAAATAAAAAGGGTGAAGTTATAGATCATAAGATTGCAGAGACAGTCATAAAGACAAACCGCAGGATGACATACACAAATGTAAAAAAGATTCTTGCAGATAAGGATGCCGCTGTGATTGAAGAATATAAGGAGCTTGTGCCTATGTTTGAAAAAATGGCAGAGCTTGCAGCAATTCTACGCAAAAAGAGAATGAAACGAGGTTCTATAGACTTTGACTTTCCGGAGACTAAAGTTGTGCTCGATGAAGATGGTCATCCGATAGATATAAAGCCGTATGACAGAAATGTGGCAACAAAGCTCATTGAGGATTTTATGCTTATAGCAAATGAAACTGTGGCTGAGGATTATTTCTGGCAAGAAATACCTTTTGTATACAGAACACATGACAAGCCGGACTCAGAAAAAATTGCAAAGCTTTCCACATTTATCAATAATTTTGGCTATACGCTTCATATTGGTGCTGATGAGGTACACCCAAAGGAGCTTCAGAAGCTTTTGATGAAGGTGGATGGCACAGATGAAGAATCCCTGATAAGCAGACTGACACTGCGCTCTATGAAACAGGCACGATATACAACAGCATGTACAGGACATTTTGGACTGGCAGCAAATTATTATTGTCACTTTACATCACCAATCCGCAGATATCCTGATTTGCAGATACACCGTATCATCAAGGAAAATATCCGCGGCAGGATGAATGATAACCGCAGGGAGCACTATGAGTCTATACTCGATGCTGTTGCAAAGCAGGCAAGTGAGACCGAACGACGTGCAGAAGAGGCAGAGCGTGAAACAGTCAAGCTTAAAAAATGTGAATACATGTCAAATCATATTGGTGAATGCTTTGAAGGAGTTATATCAGGTGTCACGGAGTGGGGCTTTTTCGTGGAGCTTCCAAATACAGTTGAGGGACTTGTGCGCGTGACAGACCTGACAGATGATTTCTATGAGTTTTACGAGGATACCTATGAGCTAGCCGGTTCAGCCACCAATAAGAGATACAAGCTTGGACAAAAAATCAAGGTTGTTGTGGACAGTACTGACAAAATTATGCGTACAATTGATTTTAAACCGGCGGAATAATATGACAATAATGACGAAATTTTTTATGATATTAAAAATACTTATTTGATTATCTGTTATTTGTCGGTCGCTGTGCGATAGATTTATTGAAAAAGATGTCATAATATATTATATAGTGTAAATAAACAGAAATGTGAACCAGCGGTTTACAATAATTTGCGTTTTATATATTGGCAATTGTGAAAAAATGTGTTAGTATTGTAAAGCAGTTTGAGGAAAGGAGATACCGACATGGCTAAGGAACCAAAGAAATTAATAGCCAACAACAAAAAGGTCTATCACGATTACTTTTTGCTTGAGAAATACGAAGCCGGTATTTCACTTGCAGGAACTGAGGTGAAGTCACTTCGAATGGGAAAGGGCAGCATAAAGGAGTCATTCATCCGTATTGAGAACGGTGAGATTATCCTGTATGGCATGCATATCACACCATATGAGAAGGGAAATATCTTCAACAAGGATCCACTCAGACCTAAAAAGCTTTTGCTCCACAAGAAGGAAATCGAGAAGCTTTCATCAAAGATGAAGGAAAAGGGTTTCACAATTGTGCCGGTGGAGGTATACTTTAAGGGGAGTCTGGTCAAAGTAGAGATAGCACTTGCCAAAGGTAAGAAGCTTTATGATAAGAGAGCAGACATAGCCAAGAAGGATCAAAAGCGAGAGGCACAGAGAGATTTCAAAATCAGAAATCTTGGTTAGCAAAAAATGAATATGGGCTAGTAAAGGTTTCGACGGGGCCCACAAGGTCCGGTGGACCTTGGCTTTGGGCGGACCGAAGCGGAGCGGAGAACATGGAGCGTAGCTGCATGTACCCCGCAAAAAAATTGAATATGGGCTAGTAAAGGTTTCGACGGGGCCCACAAGGTCCAGTGGACCTTGGCTTTGGGCGGACCGAAGCGGAGCGGAGAACATGGAGCGCAGCTGCATGTACCCCGCAAAAAAAATTGAATATGGGCTAGTAAAGGTTTCGACGGGGTACATGCAGCTGGAGAAGCGAGTCGTATGGCGATGCGTTAAATGGCCAAATTAAAATTAAACGCTGAAGATAATTTAGCATACGCTGCCTAATGGCAGCAGTCTGACCTAGAGCACTCACACTTTAGGACCCAGGCTTCGATTATGTGAGAAACGACGTTGGCAAAGCTTTGAGCCATCGGGCGTATCATGAAGCTACTGAAACCACAAGGTTGTTTGTTATCGTGTGGCAGAGGGAATGTTAAATAATAAACTACACTCGTAGAAGGACAGGGAATTGTATTTCGGACACGGGTTCGACTCCCGTCTAGTCCACTAAAAGGCGGTTTGTGATAAAACCGCCTTTTTTTCTTGCAAAACCGCACCTCTTTCTTGTCCTTTTGAGCATGCTTGTATACAGACTTGAGTACGTGGTCGGTCTTCCGGACGCCGGCGGTCATGACATAGCTGTCCGTTCAGATTTCCTACAGCAGAAAGTGCGGTTAGTAAATCATTTAAGGAGTCAGTAAAACTGTTATTTAGGCTATCGAAAACATTGTAAAAACGTGGGATGTATCGCATTTGAAAAATTAATTTCAAAAAAATGTAAAAAAGTGTTGACAAGTATGGAATAGGGTGATATTATATCGGAGTCGCTTCGGTGAGGCAACAAAAACGAAACGGCAAAACAGCATATCGGGGTGTGGCTCAGCTTGGCTAGAGCGCCTGGTTT
>ULWC01022966.1_pt1 | contig 99303 bp, 91 predicted proteins | sample 1959931 | NCBI WGS metagenome assembly ULWC01 (sample SAMEA4835801, study PRJEB28245) | human gut metagenome | biome: gut microbiome; material: fecal sample | place: Denmark | collected 2008
GAAGCACACGAACAGCTTTATCTGTATCTTGTCCATCATTACCTCTTTTCCAATTATAGTCAGCTTTTTTATTAGTTCCAACTTTATTAGGAACAAAATAAGGACCAAATCTAAAATCAAATTCAGTAATAAAATTATTATTATTAGCTTGGTCACCTATAAAATAACATTTATCTTGAATATTATCTTTTGTAATATCAGAATGATTAACATCTTTTTTAAGAAGATAAACACTATTATAATTTGCATTACGATTTATAATAGCTACATCTCTAATAAATGTCCACATATCACCAAAGAAATTTAGAATACCACGATAAACAGCAGGATAAGTAGCAAAATTACTTCCATCTGCATTATAATTTCCTAATGTATAAAAGTCACCATTAGTACTACCATTACCAATATTATGTTCAGCAGTCCAATAAGTTTGTACAATAGGATTATTGCCATTAAAAGCTGTCCATCTATCCCAATTTAAATTTGTAACACCAGCACCAAGACCGCCTTGTTTAAATCCATCACTAGTTAAATTAGTATTTAATGCAGCTTGATTATCAAAATTAGCATACTCAATATAACAAAGAGCTTGTAAAGCACAATATTCAAGATAATCAATCATTGTAATCCAATCGCCACGATTAGCACAAAATTCATTTGCTTTATCATAATTAATTCCAGTTCTAGGTCTACCTTGTAATTTAGTAGCAGCAACAGAAGAATTTTTATTTCCTCCTAAATATCTAGTATCATCATGTTTAATACAAGCACTAAATACTTCTTCTTTACCATCTTCTCTAGTTCTAGTCATAGTTTTAGTATGACTTATAATAAAAGGATGAACTCTAGTAAATGTTCCATCAATATTAAAATCGCTTATCCAAAGTTGATATTTAGTACCAGTATCTTTAACACACATATAAAATTCAGGAACATTTACCCCAACATCGCCATCACTTCCATCAAGAGGAGGAACAAAACCATTTTCAAGAGGTTTAGCCCAACCCGTAGGATTAAGGAAATAACTGATTTTCTTTTCATTATAGACACAACCTTTAAGTCTATTTTGAATAGGAAGTTCTCTATGAAATTTAGCATTACCAATTCTGATTATATCATTGTCATCTTTAGTCCATTCAATACCATAAGCAGCATTTTCAAAAGTAGGAATAAATGCAGCAGAACCCCAAGCAGGATTACCTTGTTCATTAATAATTAAACTATCTCCTTTAGATACTCCATCTAAATTAGGTAGATGTTTAAGTCCTTCTGCAAGTTCATTTAGTATATGCTTATTAAATCTTAACAAGCCATTATACATTTCTACTAAATTAAAATTCATATCAAGCTTGTTCTAGAGCATCAACTCTACCATCAAGAGAATTAATATTATTAGTATTTTGATTAACTTTAGTTACAAGTCCTTGAAGAGCAGCAATTATAGCATCGTTCTTAGTATCATTACTAGCTTTCATAGCATTAATCGCAGCAACTATATCTGTATTTGCTTTATTAATAGTAGAATTAACAGTATCAAGTTTACCACTAATAGTAGTTTTCATACTATCAATAGCAGATTTAATACTATCTAATTTAGCATCAACTTTATCAAAATGATTATTAAGAAGAGTTTGAGTTTCATCTGATTCACTTTTATGTTGATTTTCAAACTCATCAAATTCAGCTTTAACCATTTCATGTAATTCAGTAATCTTTTGACTAATCTCATCAAGATTAACTATAACATTATTTTCTCCAAGCTCATCATGTTCTTTATTACCAGAAATACTAAGTTTAAGATTATTAATAAGTTTATTAATAGCATCTAACTTATAATTAACTCTTTTATCATCTTCCATATCTTTAGAATTTAGTTTGTTACAAATATAAATTATATTATTAATAACAAGTAGTTTAACAATATTATTAACATTTTTTAATTAAGCAGTTTTAGAACTATTAATACCTAGATATTTAGTCCAAGTATAATGTTTACGTTCACTAATATAATTAAGATTATCATCATTAATATGAGCTTCTTCTTCAAAACTTACATCTTTATAAGCATCATGTTGTTTAATATGAAATAATCTTATAATAAGATATTCAACACCATACCATATATAGAAAAAGATATATAACATCTCTTTCATTTGTTCTGTATGAATAGCTTCATGATTAAGTTCTTTATTACTTAATTCTCCTTTAGTAAATATAATACCAAAAATATTAATAGCTTTATAACCATTAAAAGGAAAATGTTTAATCTTAATAACTCTCATAACTTTACTATTTTGAAATTTAATATTGTAAATATTTATGTACATCAATAGAGCCACTTTTTAGGCTTATAGTAAGACTTTTATTCAATCGTGTATAGTTAATCAGCTAGGTTTAAAACTAGCCAAATTTGGCAAGCTATACTCCCCGTAGAGGATATAGCGGGCTTGAATTAGTCAATCAAACCTAGCTAATCAATCTCATACAATCTTAACCAATAGTATTATCAATATCTTTATAGCCAACTCCAAGTTTCTTTAAAATAGGACTAACAACCCAACTCCAAAACACAGGAGCAAGTACAGCACTATTAACAAGCATAATAGTATTATCATACCCAGATGCAATATAAATCATAGCCATAGTAAAAATACTTATAACTAATACACATCGTTTTTGCCAAGTAGGAACTTTATTATCACCATTAAAGTAATCAATACTTTTAATAATAATATAAGTTAGAACATTAACAATAAACATAAATCCAAAGTCAAAATTACTAAGGATACCATCTACAATTACATCAATAAATTTGTCCATACTAAAATTTAGATAAATAAAAAAGGGAACTATCCGAAGATAATTCCCTTTTACAGTTTTACAATAATGATTAGTTATTCATATGAAAATATTCCCATACTTTATCACCATCAAAATCTACATCTTTAAACCAAAATGTAATAGCACTTTCAAACACTTTATTATCTATATTACCACCAAACCATTCTTCAAATAGTTTAGCATAATCATGATATTGAGCATTAATTGCAACATAAACATCACAAGGTTCAACATCATTAGGTAATACTTCTTTATAGCGTTCACAAATCTCATGAGCTTTATTCATATCATATTTTTCACCAATATATTTCTTATTGTCTTTAACATGATACATTTGTTCTACAACTTCTTTAGCTTCATACTCATCAAAATGATAGCCATCGTCATTATATCCACCGCTCATAAGCATAGTTAAAATCTTTTCTTCTCGGTCATTTTTATTAGCAGAGCGACCATAAGTATCGTAAGTATCATAACCAATACGATTTCTCATACCACCTCTACCACCACGACCGCCTCGTCCTCCACGTGCATCAAGAAATTCACGAAATTCATCAAGAATATTTTGATTACCGCCACGACGATTACCAACATGGTAAGGTTGAATGTAAGGCATTTCTCTCATAATATTACTTTGTTTTTAAACTGATTAATGATTCTTTTAAAACTTCTAAATCAGTTTGATTAAGAGCAACAATTTTATTCACATAAGGAACTTCAAGAGATATAATACCTTTAGAAATATTACCGCCACCAATAAAAGGTATATCAAAATTAAAATTATCAATATTATTAATAACTTCCATTTCTTCATCAAATATACCTTCAATATCAATCATACCATCTTTATCTGCAATGGGCTTCAAGAACTTATCAAAACTATTAATATTATTAGTAATCGCTCTTTTAGCCAAAGGAATTAAAAGTCTTATAGCTGGAGAACTTTCACCCATAGATACTAATTGTTTAATAATATAATCTTTAATAACCTCTTTAACATTACCAATTTCAACCATAATATTACTTCTTTAAAAATTCTTCATAAGTTAAATTAGGATTAGTTTTACTAGCTTCTTTAAAAGCTTTAAACAATTCCATTTCTTTGTTAGTAACTTCAACAATTTTACTCTTAAGCAACTTAACAAGTTTAAGTTGTTCTTCAAGTAAATGTTTACCATCTTCACTAGCTTCGATTTTTCCTTTAACTAAATTAAGAACTTCTGCTTGAACCATACTTTGTAAAGCATTATAATTATTTACATAGTCTTGGTTACTAAGAAGCATATTTTGTTGTTCTTGTGTAAGTGGTGCAATTTCAGCATCAATAGCATCCCAAATTCCTTGAGTTGGAACTTGCTGATTTTGAATTGTACCATTATTTGCATTAGGAATAGCATTACGACGATAAGCTTCATTAATTGCTTGTTTTTGACTTTGAAGAAAAGCAATTTGTTCATCAATGCTATTAGTCATTTTTTCACTAGGGTATAGTAAAGGGTCACTATTACCTAGTATGAATTGAGTAACAGGTATCATATCTCTTTCAATTTTATGTTCTTAATCAAACTTAGTAATATTACTGAGCAGGAGTTCCGCTAGCAGGTTGAGTAAAACCACACGGTAAACATCCATAAGCATTACGTCCAACTAGACCAGTAACAGTAGGTTCATTTGGAAGAGTAACTACACCATAGATAACATTACAAGTCTTTCTATCAGTATAGTTGATACCAGCCGTAAACATCTTTTCCATTTCGCATTGGATAAGTTTATCTTGATAAGGACGAATAGCTTTAGTAACAGCCAATTCAGCTTTCAAATCAGATAACTCTTTACGGATATCATCATCAGCATCACGAGTATATTTGTAAAGATTAAAATGGTCAGTGTTATTTTTCTCAATAAGAGCATCAGTACGATTACGCCCATCAATGTAAACACCAAACAATTCACTATTCAATCGTTCTCTATCTTCAAAACGTTGATTCTGTTGAGTCAAAGCCCATTGATAAAGACCACCTTGAAGAGCTAAAGTATCTTCACAAGATTTTTCCCATGCTTGAAAAGCAGTAGGGGCACCGCTTCCACTACCAGCAGTAGCACCAAGTACGTTAATATTAGTAGAGCCATCACCTAACATTCCACCACCAGCGCTACCTAATACACTAGAACGACGATTACCAAACAAAGCCCAAGCACCAAGTGCAGTACCGATAATACCAAGAGTTAAACCTGCATTAGCCTTACCGTTTACATCACGACGATTACCACCGTCATAATTCATTCCAGCACCATTATAGCCCTCTGGAACAACTTTCACTTTTTCAATTACTTGCATAATAAATTAAGGTTTAAGTTAAAAAAATAGATTAATACTTGTAGTTTGAACTACATAATCCATAACACTTAAACCGTTATCTTTGTTTGGTCATTAACATTAATTTAACTTTCAATAGGACTATATATTGTCAATTCACCAATTTTGTTAAGTTTAGTATATTTTATTTCACCTATTGAAGTCTTACCATCATCAGCTTTACCACCTTGTGTACCAACATAACATTGAATAGTTTGTTGTCCTCTAAATTCAGAATTACCTGCAACAAAACCAAATCTAAATTTATAGTTATCAGTATAATTATCATTATAAACAGTGTTATCTTCATTTAACAAAACTGTATGATATTCATAACTATAATTATCATCACTAGTTATATTAAGAGTTGGCTTATCAAGAGTTAAAGGAGTACCAGTTGTATTGACTTGATTATTCCAAACTTTATATTTATCATTAGGTTTATTTTCATACCAACAATAACCATTGCCATGAACAAGTCCACCACCATGACGAATTATTTTAATCTCATCTAAACCAATAGTTTTATCATTAACAGGATTAATTCTAAAATATTTTACTTCATTATTAGATTTAGCAACTCTTTTAATAACTTCACCATACCAACATTCTTTATAACCACCATGTCCATCAGGCATATTAATAGTTCCATCAGCCAAAGGAAAAATAAACATTCCTCTATTATCAACATCAATTTCATTATTCTTTAATTGCCAAGCGTGAACAATAACTCCACCTTTATAAGCAGTACATTCAACAGTAACATGACCTCTACTCAAACTTCCAAACCAATTAGCACAAAGATTCATTTTCATTATATCAGGCATTTTATCTTCAAGGTCAATCATAGATTCAATATTAAACATAACACATTCAGCACCTGAGTCAGTATTATCACCACCCCAATATAGATAAGGAATTTGACTTAAATTCCAAGACCAACCAACAGCTACATAATTTAAACTATTAATAGGAGAATTAACATAATATGATTTAGTATCCAAATCTCGACCATCATCACTACCCCAAATATATCTAAGTTGGACACTAGTAAAATCACTAAAATGAATAACAGAAGTAGGCCAAATATGATTAGCACCATCATAAACATGAGCAATATTAATTTGACCTACTGTTCGTTTCTTAAGAGGTTTAGCAATTCCTCCTTGACGTCCAAGAGTTAAACTCATTATTCATCAATAATATTATAAGTCATTCCAGCAACTGGGGTAATAGTTGCATATTGGGTAGCAGTTCCTGTCCAAATTGGAAGACTAAGTTTATTATTATTTGCACTAGGCATAGTCATATTAACTCCGCATCCATCATTAATAGCTTTTTGAATCTTATCAAGATTAACACTATTAGTAATAGTTTGATTTATTTCTTCTTTAAAGTTATTAAATGTATTATTAGTAACATATCTATTAAGTAAATTATTAACTTCTTCTTTATTATAAGTTTCAGATTTAGTATAATAATTTTTAAGTAAGTTATTAATTTCTTGTTTAGTATAACTATCAAATGAAGAAGTATCACCCATTACTCTCCATTCAGTACCATTCCAATAACAAATCTTTCCATTACGATATTCAATCTGACCTTTAGCCCAATTATTACAAGTTACATTAGGAAGATATTCAGACTCTTCGCCAACCATACCTGTAAGTTTACATTTATTTAAATTAATAGTACCATTCTCAATAATACCACCTTCAAATACAAGTTCACAACCAACAGGCATTGTAATAGTTTTACCACTTAAATCAAAAGCATAACGAATAATATAACGAGTATTTTCTTCGTTAAGCATATCTTGAGTAAGAACAGCTTTATAATTAAGATAAATATTATTCTTAACTTGAATTAAAGTTTCTTCATTAAAATAATATTTAATATTATCTACTGAATTAATATATATAATACCAAGTCTTGGACGTTCATCAGAAAGACAAGTATTATAAATATTATAATCTTCACTATTTCCATAAACAGGAGTGTTGACCCCCCGTAGAGGATGAACTCTATCAGTAGGTTCTACAATAGTCCATCTAGTATAATAATTATAAAAACCAACTCCATCATGAATAGTCTTAACTCTAAGAACAAATAATTTATGATATGTATCATAATAAATACCAGCAGTATTACCTAAATCTGTTCTAATAACTTCATATTTATCAGTATTAAGAATTATTTGACCATATTGTTCACAATAAGTATCGTCAAGAAAACCATCAAATAAAAGCTGTTCTGCATTACTAGCATCATCCTCCACGGGGAGTAAGACCTTGCGAACTATTTTATATCCTTTACCACTTTTATATTCAGGCTCATAAGGTCTATCTTTAAGACTAAGACGATTAACATTACAACAACCCGGGCTTAATCTTATAGTAATATCTTCTTCATCTGGATAATTAATAATATTAACTTTACCATCTCCAGCAATCATTTGTTTAAGAGCTTCATTAAGCATATCCCAATCAATAGTTCCATCAGCAATAGGAATTTTAGCTCCACTTTCTTCAAAATACTTCTCACTAAGAATTTTTGTCCAATTATCATCAGAAACCCAACTAGTTTCAACACCAGCTTGAAGATTACTACCTATATAACTTTCAGTTACAGATAGATTATGTTCAGCATCATAATAACTAATAGTAAGACTATTACGTCTAAAAATAGCAGGAACAGATTTACGAGTATTAACTCTAGTTCCTTGATATGGAATCCATAAATGATTAAACCTAGAAAGAACAACAGTTAAATCATTATTTGTATCTTTGTCAAGAATATTTTGAAGATAAGTAATAGGAAATACTTTATCATAACTATTCTGACCTAACTTTTCATATAGTTGTTTATTGTTCATAATTATGTGATTAATTTAAATAACTTTAATTAGTAAATAAACAATATAAGTATTAGTAATATTGTTATATTAAATAGTATTCTTATCATGGTTCAATTAAAACTCTTACATTAAACACTGTACTATTAGAAGTCATAGTAAATTGACATAATATAGTAAATGAAGAAGTAGTTGTATTAGCAGTAACACTAATAATATTATTATTATTAGATACAGAAACATTATTCATAGGTGTGCTAACACTACTTAAAGTACAAGTATATTTACTACCACCACCATCTTTATTTTCAAACCAAAATTGTAATTTACCTGCATTCATTATAGCAGTATTAGTAGGAATATATACATAAACACCAATAGGAGTTTTCTTAATATCATTATAACTTGCTTCTCCTTTATATATTGAATCTACATTTTCACTATCTAAATAAATAGGTAAAGCAACATTTTGACTAGTAAAATAATCATTTTTAATAGTAAGTCTACCACGTAAAGTATTTGCAGCTTGAGTATCTCTAATTGTAATATTCCAATCATTATGCCATCTCCAAGTATAAGACCAAATACGAGAAGTATCATTAGGATTAGCAGGAACAACAGAAGTAAATGTTATAAAATTACTATTTGATACATCTTTAACAGTAGGTGTACAATTAGATTGACTTACAATAGATACATCTTTAGCACTCATATAAGTAGTATCCGTTCCGCCACTTCCAGTAACTCCATTCCAAGTCCAAGCTTGTGTAATACGAAGTCTACAAATAGTAACAATTGAATCTCCAGCTGCAATAGTAGGTTCACCTCCAATATCATGAGTTACTGGATAACCAGTATAATCTGTATAGTTTGATGAATCTCTATTATATATATCAGTATGATATACTTTAGCACCATAAGATTTAGCACCAGCAGATTGTGTAATATTAATAGATTTACTAACTCCACTATAAGTTGCAGTAACAGTTGTACTTCTACTTGTTGTAGCAGTTCTATTACCATAAATAAGTTTACTACCACTAGTAGTACCACTTAATGTTCCATCTCCAGACTTAGTTAAAGTTGGACTACCATTTTCAGTTTCAGGATAATCAGTACCTACTCCATTCCAAGTATAATTTCTAGAACGAGAAGCATTACAAAGAATTGTAGAACTACCTCCAGCAGCAGCAATATTCATAGGACTAGCAGATATAGTTACTGACCATCCAGACCAACTACTATAAACTTTACTACCGGCTTTTTGTTCAATATCACAAAAATTAATAGCACCATTATAATTTGCAGTAACTCTAGTTCTTCTAACGCTTGTACTAGTATTATTACTATAACTTAAAGTACTGCCACTTAAAGTTCCACCACCACTTCCTGCACTAAGACTTGGAGTACCATTTTCTGTTTCAGTTCCACCTGAACCTGCAACCCCATTCCAAGTCCAACTTCTAGAACGAGAAGCACCATAATAAATAGTAACAGAACCGCCTGATGCTGCAACAGTATAACTACTAGCATTACAATATACAGACCAACTAGACCAACTCCCATACGATTTACTACCAGCAGATTGACTAATAGTAATATCTTTAGTTATACTATCTATTGTTGCTCTAAATACAGAACTACGGGAACTAGTAGAAGTATTATTACCATAACTAACAGTAGAACCACTTAAAGAAGCTGCACCATTAACTTTACTTAATGTAGGAGCGCCACTAGCATTTTCAGTATAAGTTGTTCCTGTACCATTCCATTGCCAAGTACGACTTCTAGTAGCAGAAGTAGATAATGTAGCATTTCCACCAGCAGCAGCAATAGTTGTTACATTAGCACTTAAACTAATAGACCATGCTCCCCAACTACTATAAGTTTTAGAACCAGCATTTTGAGTTACAGTAGTATCTTTAGTTACAGAATCCATTGTAGCTCTAATAACTGTACTTCTAGCACTTGTAGAAGTATTATTATCATAAGTTACTTTATTACTAGTAAATGAACCAGCTCCACTAATTTTACTAAGAGTAGGAGTTCCAGTTCCTGTTTCAGTTCCTCCACTTCCATTAACTCCGTTCCATGTCCAAGTTCTTGTTCTACTTGCAGAAGTAGTTATATTTGAACTACCACCACTAGCAGCAACATTTCCACTATTAGAAATATTAACTGCCCATGCAGACCAACTTCCATATTGTTTGATTCCAGCAGACTGGCTAATAGTTATATCTTTAGTAGTTGAATCAATAGTTGCACGAATAACAGTTGATTTACCACTTGTACTAGTATTATTTCCATAAGTAACTTTAGGATTAGCCCAACTACCATCACCACTAACTTTACTTAATGTAGGACTTCCATTTCCAGTTTCTGTACCACCAGAACCGGCAACACCATTCCATGTATAACTTCTAGTTCTACTAGCACTAGTTGATATAGTGGCTGTTCCACCTGTTGCACCAATACTAGTTTTATCAGCACTAATATTAACAGTCCAACTAGACCAATTACCATAAACTTTAGCACCAGCAGATTGTGTTATAGTAATAGATTTAGAAACACTATTGCTAGTAGCAGTAATAGTTATACTACGACTATTTGTTGTAGTATTGTTACTAGCAGTAACAGTTTTACCACTTAAAGTAAATCCACCAGCACTACCACTAAGTGTAGGTGTAGCAGTTTCTGTATCAGTATGTGTAGTACCAACTCCATTCCAAGTCCAAGTACGAGAACGACTAGCACTAGTAGTTATCGTAGATGAACCACCACTTGCAGCTATCGTTTGCGTGCTTGCCGAGATAGAAACAGTCCAAGCAGACCACGCTGAATACACTTTTGCGCCTGCCTGCTGCGTTATCGTAACCGTTTTGGACAATCCTACATAACTAGCTGTAAGTGTCGCTGAACGGGCTGAAACGCTTTCATTTGATGTAAATTTTATTTGATTTCCACTAAGACTAGCACTACCACTAATACTAAGAGTAGGAGTAGCAGTTTCACTATAAACAGTACCAGTGTTATTCCATTTATAAGTTCTACGAGCAATATTAGCTGTAACTGTTCTAGTACCACCTTTAGCTTCAACACTAGTTCCATCAGTTTGTAAATCTAGTACCCAATCGGTATAAACTTTAGCACCAGCAGCTTGATTTAAAGCAGCACTAACTTCTTTAGTTTGTTTATTTTCTAAAGTAAATATAACAGTTAAAGTACCATTTTTAGTATTAGTAGATTCATTATTAGGTATAGTTAATACATTATTACTTATACTACCTAAAGTAGTAGAACTAGTAAAACTAGCAGTAAGATTAACAACAGTTTCAATCCAAGTTCCGGCATAAGTAGAACCTTTGGTTATACTCCCCGTGGAGGATGTATAGTCAGTTCTCTTATATCCACTCTTAACAGAACTAGTAGGAAGTTTTAAATCATAAACACCACCAGTATTAGCAATAGAACTATTAACTACTGTTAATGTACTAGTATCATATATACTAGCTTTACTACCTTTAAACGTAATAATATAACTATCTTTAGCTTCTGTATCATCAATTAATACAACTAATTTACCATTAGTTATAACTCCTTTTTCTATTCCATCAAATAAAACTTTAACTCCATCAGTAGGAAAAGTAACAGTATAAGAAATAAATCTTTGTTCCCATTCTAATTCTACATTATGAGTTATAGGTAAATAACCACTATTACCACTAATAGTTTGAGATTTATAATGTTCAGCAGTAATATTAGCAGTATAATCAGTTTTAATAGGAATAGTAAATACAAATTTAGTATTGTTTTCACTTATAACAGGAGTATAACCATTAATAGTAACAGTTCCGGAAACATTCAATTTAAAAGTAATAGTAACTTCAGTATTCTCTGGATAAACAAGTTTAGAACCTTGATATATTTCAAATACATCTATACTACCAAGTTTAATATCATGTATTCTAATATCTCCTTGATATATAGCCATAACTTAAGCGTCTGATTTAACTATATAAGTAGTATTGTTATCTTTTTGAGCAATAGCTGCATATTGAGTATCAGTACCAATCCATATTTTAGGATTAACTATTGGCTCAACAGTAAGAGCAGATAATCTATAAAGAGTTTGGTCAACTATTTGAATAGTATTATAAGTATAAGCACCTTTATTGTTAATAGTAATATGCCCTATATATCTATCTGCGACCCATACTATTACAACTACATTTCCACTATATCTAAGACTAAAATTTCCAGCACCATTATAAAATACAGAATTAGGATTACAAATAGCAGTAACAAAATTACCAAAATTAGTAAATATATTATTTATAGCAGCTAATACTTCTGAATCATCAGTACTATCAAGTACTTTATTAATTATTGTATCAATATTATATCTATTAATAATTGAATTACTATTTATAGCTACAAAAGTATTAATACTTTTAGTTTCTTCACCACCAACTCTAGCTATACCTTTATCCCAACTTAAATCGATTTTATTAATTCCACCATTAGAAAAATAAGTAATTGTGGCACTAATATCATTATTGCCTATAACAATTCTATCAAAATTAACTCTACTATTGTTATTATCAATAGCAATAATGCTCCCACCTTTTAATAATATTTCTTTTACTTCGTCAAAAGTTTTATCACAAGTAAATTCCTTTTGTCCATTAGTATATACTCCAGTAGGAACAGTAACAACTACACCATAAACAGGAATAAATCCTTCAGGTGTACTTTTATTTTCATATAATTGTTGATTAATATCTTGCATAACTTTATAAACTTTAAATGGTGGCACTTATTCAGTACCACCATGATTAATATTAAGTTGTTTTCTTTTTAATAACAAGTTCATAACCAGCAGGAATTAAAGCTTTAATAGCATCAGCAATAGCTTTATCAACTTCAGCTTTAGTATAAGTATTTTCTACTGTTGGTACATTATCAAACTTATTATTAATTTCTTCTTTAGTATAAACATTATTACTAAGTTCAGTAATTTGATTAGGTAAAGTTTCATCAAGTTTAACTTTATCAGCAGATGACATACTACCATTAGCAGTTTTACTAGCATTATTTAAAACAAGAGCAACAGGATTTGGAGTATTATATAAATTTGTATCATTATTTTTAATAGATTTACTATATACAATTTTAAGTCCTTCTGCTGTTTGTTCAACTCTATCTAGTCTACTAACAAGTTCATTAGATAAACTATTAACAGTATCAGTAGTTTTCTTACCTTTACCACCATCATAAGCAGTACCTGTAACTTCACCTAGTGCTAAAGTTTCAGATATAACTGAATATTTAGTTCCAGACCAACGATAAGTTTTACCACTATATTCGGTACCTTCACTTATATCAACATAAATCTTACCTTTTTCAGGAGTATAATATACAGGAGCATCTTCTATATATTTCTCAGCAAAATGAGTTTCATCAACATAATATCCTTCAAGAACATCATCAACATAACTCGGTAATTGACTTGATGGAACTTTACCATCTTTATCAAGACTAGCAATACCATTTGCTACACCGCGTTTAGCTTCAATAGCTTCATTACAGAATTGAATAATCTTTTCTTTAATAATAGGATAATTATCTATATTACTAAGGATATGTTCAACTGTAGATTCAACTTTATTTTCAATAACAACTTTAAGGTTGGGATGATTATCAATATTATCAAAGATATTTTCTATATTACCTTTAATAACATTAAGTAGTTCAGTAAAGTTATTAATATGTTCAAATATATAAGTAACTCTAGCTTCTACTTTAGTTTCAATAAGATTCTTAAGAATAGGAAATCTATCAATATTATTGAAAATATAATCAACTCTGCTATTTACAGCATTATTAATACAAGTAACAAGAGCAGGATAATTATTAATATTAGCAAATATATTCTTAACACAATTACAAACTAAATCAGAAAGAATACCAATAAGTTCAGGATAATTATTAATATTATTAAATATATAATCAACTCGTTCATTAATATTATTCTGTATAGCTTCTTGTAATTCCGGATATTGACCAATATTTTTAAATATATCAACTACTTTATTAACAGTATTATTAATAATAAGATTCTTAATATTAGGATAACTATCAATATTATCAAATATATTATTAATAGTAGTTTCTACATGAGAATTAATAGCATTAGTAATAAATTGACTAAGAGCAGGATAAGAAGAAATATTATTAAAGATGGTTTCAGTCCATTGTTTAACATATTCATTAAATATATTCTTAAGTTCAGGATAATCATTAATATTATTGAATATGTCTTTAACAATAATAGGTAAACTTTCAACTGTACTATTCTTAATAATATTAACTAGTTCAGGATAATTATTAAGATTGTTAAATACATTTATAACAAACTCGTTAATAAAACTAGTAATAACATCAAGAAAATCTTTATAATCACCTATATTAGTAAATATTTCTTCAAGAGCTTCAGACAAATCTTTAATAACAGTATCAAAAGACCATCCTTCCCAATTGTCAGGATTAGTCCAAGCTTCATCACTAATATCATCACTATTATATCGTTGAGTCCAATTAACATTAGTTTCATCACGATATGTTATAATATATCCTTTACGACGATAAATTTTATCAAGTTTATTAACAGTATCGGCAAAAGTACCTTCCCAAGTTAAATAAATACTATTACAAGCGGCAAGTATTCTATCTAATCTTGTTCCAGTTACACCATCAAATATAGCTTGTATAACAGTTAAAGGATATATATTATATCGAGTATCATTTTCTTCACAATACTTATCTAGTATATGAATTGGCATATTACCCTCTTTATCACACTGAACTTTACTAGGGTCAAAAGATTGACAATTAGTACCAACAAAAATATTCTCTTCTTCAGCCATAATTACCACGGATTAGAAACACGTTTAATATAATGTAAAGCAATAGTAGGTAATAGTTTATTAATAGCAAGATAATTTCCTGTCCAATTATCTGTACTAATTTGTGTCCACACCATTTCACCATTTCTACTAATATTAGGTCCAGTCATATACCAATTGGTATTTTCATTAATATTTAAATCCCAATAATTAGTTTTAGTAGTACCATAAGGATAAGTATTTCTACAATCTCGATCCAAAGATCTACCATGATCATTTGCTCGCCAGTTACTAGGAACTACAACATGATGATTACCATCACCACATTTACCAGAACTAGCGGCAATTGCATGTTGATGTAATGGTAAATCACTACCACCAATATAAAAACCGTAAGCTCCAATATTTAAACCAGGAGTAGCAGGGTCATAAGTATCACCTACATTTTTAAGAACAGTACTCCAATCAAGAGTATTTTGTTTAGGATTATTATAAATATTAATACCACCACCTATATGACCCATAACAAAACGCCCTTGTGCAGCAGTATATATTTCCCAACCTGTTGGAGGTGTAGTAGTATCCCAAAGCATAATAGAACCAATAGGCATAACAGCAGCAATCCAAGTTTGTACTTGAGTAGCAGTTACTCCACCTGTTGTTCCTCCTCCACCACCTGAGCCAAATCCATCATTTACTAATTTATTTTTAATATCTGTATAAAGAGTATTAAAATCAACATCAAGTCTACTAGGTTTAGTTTCACTATCAGCAAATTTACTCATAGTAAGATATTTACCTGTTCTAGCTTCACCGAGTTGAGTAGTAGACATAACATTATGAGTGCCATCTCCACCACTTCCTCCACCGCCGCCAAGACCTGCAATAATATCATTAATTTCTTGCTTAGTATAATAATTATTAAGCATAGAATTAACAATATCTCTTACTTCTTGTTCGGTTAATCCACCGCCGCCAGAACCACCACCTGTAGCATTAATAGTAATAGTACCATCAGAGTTTTCAACAAAAGTAATATTAGTACCAGCTTTAATCATGTTCTTAAACATAGAAACATAATTATCTTCAAAATATTGTTTATACTCATTACTTATGTTACCACCACTTTGGTCTATCTTATTAAGAATCTCTTCAATCTTATTATTAATATATTGTTCTAGATTATTAATACTACCTTCTACACTACTATTTAAATCTCCAATCTTATTATAAATATCAGTAAATTTAGCGTTATATTCAGTAATAAGATTATCTATTCTAGTATTAATATTAGAAACTTCTTGTTGAAGATTACTTATCTGTTGGTCATGAAGTTCAAGATGTTCATTAATTTTTCTAAGTTCTTCAAGAAGCCAAGCATAGAACTTTTCCATTTCTTCTCTTAACTTCTCTAAGAAAGCTTCAAATTCAGCACGAGTAAGATAAACAGATAAATCAAAACCCATACTTACCCATTTTTCTCCATCCCAAAACCAATAAAAATCATTGGTATAAGAACCACCCCAACCTGTAATTTCAACTTGTTTATTATCTTCGCCTAAATCAAGAGGATGATAAAGTATTTGACCTTTAGCCCAATTTCCATCAAGAGATATAGATTCTTTATCAAACATATCTTCTTGACGATAATTACTAAGAAGTCTACATTGATTTAATTTAACTGCACCATCATACATTCTACCACCTCTCCAAAGAATAATACTATTATCTGGAAGTTCAATAGTTTGTCCAGCTAAACAATAATCATATTGAAGTATATAAATAGTATTAGGCTCGTTAATCATATCTTGAGTAAGAGTATTAACACCACTAATCATATTCTTACGAAGATATTTACGAGCCTTTCCACTATAATCATTTGTATTATAATCTTTATCTGCAAATTTAAGAAGATTATCAACAACAGTTAAATCTTCTTCATCAGCTGCATTAGTAATCTGTGAAGCAGTAAACATTTGTTTAACAGATTCACTAAGCATATCAGGAGTAATCTGACCTTCAAGTATTTGAACAGCATTATCTTCAAAATACTGTTTAAGTACTTGTGCCATATAATTAACTACTACGTTACGACGAAGATAATTATCTTGTATATTAATACCAAATTCATCAGCAACAGCACGTTCTGCAATTGCTCTTGGAAACATACCACTAAATGATTCTACAAATTTAGAACCAATTTCAGAATCAGCTTCAAGATGCCATTTCTTTGCATTAGTAACAGGAGTTATTTCATCAAGAATATAACTCTTTTTAGTTTCAATAACATAAACTTCACAACCTACTCCAATCTGTTCCCAAGTAAGAGCATCTCTATCTTCCATTGTAGATACTACAATTCTAGCAGCTTTAAGACCTCTTTGAACAACAGCAATAAGTTCTAGTATTTCTTTCTTGAAAGTTTCATAATCAATAACTAAATCTTCTCGAAGTTTAGCAATAGGCTGCCAATACTCTTCATTAGATAAAGGAATACCAGCAGGAACAGCTTTACGAGATATATAGCTAGCATAGAAACCGTCATGAACTATACATAGTCTTTCATAAGGTCTATCATTCCATTGACCATTACAAGTAAGACTAACTTTACCAAGTTCTTCTTCTATTGTTTTCATACATTCTCTAGGTTTACTAAATTCATAGTGTAGACCCCCCGTAGAGGATGGAACACATTCACATTATTCATTATCATAATCAACATCACTAAGACTATAAGTTTCATTATATTCTTTGCCTTCTTCTTTCTTCTCCCAAAGTTTACCAGTTTCAGGGTCAACATAAAATTTAGGAGCATCTCCACAACTAACTATTGCATGAATTTTACCTTCTTCATCAACAGGAAGCGTAATAGAACCACTATACTGAACTTGTTCACTACCTTCATAAATGATATTAAGTTGACCTTTAATATATTTAAGAAGAGTTTCAGCAAGTTTATCTTGACCAAGTTGATATGCTGCCATAGCAGATTGAAACATATTCCAACAAGTAACAATATTTTTATTATTACCTTTACAAGTAGCAGAACAATCATTAAGCATATCAAGTCCATATTGTGCCATAAGAACTAATAGTTTATGATAAACACAAACATATTTGCTAGGAACAGTCATATAAACATATTGAGGATTAATTTCAACTTGTTCAGTTCCATCAGCTTTTACATAGACACCATTAACATAATTATCATCTATTTGTTCACTCATTCTAACATCAAGTTATTGTATGAATTAATAATTGATTTTTGTTGCTCATCAGAAAGCAATTCTAAGGCTTCTAGTGCTTGAATTAAAATTTGCCCTTGTGTTAGTTTGCACCAATTTTTTTCGTTCAATGGGAAGCCTAATTCTGCTATTCTCACCTGTTTTTCAGCCATGCTTGCAATGCGTAATTGCATCTCTTTCGATAGCTGTTTTGGATTATTAATATAACCTCTTATCATAATATTATCTTATTTAAATGCTTTATTAATAATATAAGCAGTATAATCATTAACTCTAATATCAATACGTTTATTAAATGCAAGTATTCGTTGATTAGAATTAAGATTTTTATTATAGACAATATTTATAATATCACCATAAATATCTTCTTTCCATTCTTCTTTCATATAATGACTAAGATAATCTTCATCTCCACGATACATATTAAGTTTAGAATAAGTATCGTAATAAACACTATTAACTAAGTGTCTAGCATTATATTCTATTTGGTCACGATTACTATAGACATTATTAGTAATAATAGTTGAAGCAACAAATTTTGTACATTTTGATGCCGCATTATTTATAGCAATAGAAACAACAGATTTAGATTTTTCTCTATCTTTTTCAATAATATCTCTAGTAACTATGTTAAGAAGTTTGGCAATATCATCTAAAGGATTTCTTTTGTTATTATCAATTATCTTATTAATTATAAGATAAATAACAATAACAATACCGGGAATAAGACCTTGTTCAAAGGCATTTTGAATTAATTCCATTTTTACAGATACAAGAATAGGGACTATCAGTATCAACACTAATGCTAATACCAATAGCCCCTATTCGATTAATATTACCTAATATTTACCTAATCGAGTCGGGTAATAGGTTATGCTTTTTCTTCAGTGGCAATAGCTTTAAGGATAGTTTCAACAGTTGCAATAGCAGCAGCTCCAGTTGGGAATGCTATTTGTACAATCTGATGAACAACTTCATCTCTAGTTTTCATTTCACGTGGAACAGCAAAACGAAGAGTAAAGATAGTATATCCAGCATCTGCACTATCAGGTTGTTTCAAAGGATTAAGCGGATATGTAGGATACAGTTCAGTATAAGTATCTCGATAAGTATATTCGATACCAGCATCGGCAGCAGCTTTATTAGCCAAATCAGTAATATAAGCCGCATCTCCATATGCAGGAAAACCAGTAGCTGTAACTGTGACTTCAATACCAACTAATTCATCAGCTCCAAGAATTTCATAATCAATACCTTTAGACTCAGCAGTTAGAGTGATTTTAGCCTCAGCAACAGATGCTTTAATACCATGTCCAACAGTATTATTATTAATTTGGTTAGCTAATTTCTTTGCTACATCATTAGCAGTAGGATTAAGACCAGTATGAATGGTAGCAGTCCAACGATTACGTTCATTGAACTTTAACCCTTTTTTCACAATCATAATAGAATAATCAGAATAAGCATTTACATCTCCGATAGTAAGATTAGCAGAAAAAGTAGTAGCAGCTTGATAAGCACCTTTAACAAAAGTAAGATGTTTCTTATAAGCTGGAAGAACTACTGGACCATTTGCTTCACGACCAAGATTAATGTAAAACTTATCGGTAATCTTAGTACCGTCAGCGTCAATAGTTTCCTTGCCATTAGCAAGATAAGTAAAAGCAACCGCTCCAGCAGCAAGAGGTAAGCTCGCTCCATAAGCGACATTGCCCGCTAACAAAAACTGTCTCATTTTTAATTTAATTTAGAGTTTAACTTTGTTTATCAGCTCCATTAGAAGTAGCACCAATACTAGCAAGATAAATCTGTACTGCACGCATAACTATTTCCATATGTAAATAAGGAGGTAAATCACAATTAACCCAATCTTCTTCTCTATCTTCATCAAATTTAACTTTAGCAGGTTCTTTGATATAAAGATATTTAACTAATTGAGGTTTAACTGTATTATTACGTCCAGTATATATATCAACATTAATACCAGATTCATCTCCAAATATAGTAACTATCGGAGCATCTTTCGCAGCACGATTACAAAAATCTCTTAGCGTTTGACCTAAATCTTCAGCTTCAATAATTCTGCAATCATAAATTGTCTTGCCATTATAACTAACTTGAAAGCCTGTATATAACATTATTCCGTCGCTATCAATGTTAATTTTATAAGGGTCAACTTCTGTTCCACCACCTGTAATATCTCCGCCGTTAACAGTACCCGCTGTGTATAAAGTTCTAAGAGCATTAACAGGACTAATAGAAGCATTTTGTCGAGCAACCTTATCATTATAAGGAACAGGTCCGACGTTTTCTACTATTACATTTCTAGCTTTTTCAATTATAGCAGCATTAAGACAAATATCTATATCTTCCATGAGAATAGCACGAACGGTCTGCATACCCATCTGTTGTGCCAGTTCTCTGAACGTCACGTGCATCTCCCCAATGTTCATAATCAAATGTTTTTAAGTTTATTTTTATAAGCACTAACAAGAGCACTATTGGTAGGATTTTTAAACCATGTAACAGCTTCCTTAACATTAGCACCAATGAACTCACCATCAGGAGTAGTAATATTTTGATTATGAATTGCTCTGATAAATTCTCCACGAGAAATAAGAACCTCAATTAAAGATTTAATAGTAATATCTTTATCATTACAAAGTTTATTAAACTTAGCAGGTTCATTTGTACTAAATTTATCAAGATGTGATTGTTTATCAACAGTATCCATAGCCATACCGTTAGGAATATTAATATTATTGGCAACACAGTATTGAATAAATACAGCATCAAACAAATCACTATTCGTAAGAAGTTTAACATAATTGCCTTTAGCAGAATTAATTTCCTGACGATGTTTAGCAAGACGCTCAGCTTCTCTTTGGTCATCTTTAAAATAAAATCTAATAGATGGGTCAGAATTAATAAGAGCAATATCTTTAGCTACATCTTTATATAATAAACAATGACGATAAATTAGATAATCATCAAGAACAATAGGATAACCATATTTATACTTTTCACTTTCAAGAAGATTTAACTTAGTAATTTTAGCTTCAAGAGCTTCTCTAAGTTCTTTAACTCCTTTACGGTCACTATTCATATAAGCAGTTTCAATAGCTTCTTCTTCAGCTCTAAAACGAAGATAATCTCGTTTACGATTCCAAAAGAAAGAAATATCAAAAGTCTTACCTAGTTCATCAACTGACACACTAATATTATTAAGATAAGCCTTAACCCGTGAAATAAAGTTTTCATTATTAGGAGCAAGACCAATTAAAGCAGGAAAATAAGATTCAATCTCACCTTTATTAGAAGAAAGAGTACGAGAACTACGAACACAACTACCAATCTTATCCATTCGTTTAGGTAATGTTTTATCATTAACTCTACGATATAATGAATAATTAGTAACTAAATTAATAGTAATAGTTCGTTTTTCAGTATAAGGTTCATCAAGACTTTCATCTCTAAATCCTACTGTATTAGCAGGCTGTTTATCTACTCCATCCTCTACGGGGGGTATAACCTGTTTATCTGTATTTATATTAGAAGCAGCAGGAGTATTTTCTCCTGCTTTATTAGCTTCATTTACTTTGTTAAAATCCATATCTTAAATAGCTTCTTTTAAATGATTATAATACACATTTCAATAAGAACATCTTAGTGGTATTATCTACCTGCAAACCAATAGAGCCTTTAACTTCATAACGAGCCATATCAATTTCAGTAGCTGCATGATTAGTATTAGGCAATCCCCAGCAAGCAGGAATATCAGTCATACCTTCAATAACTTTAGCTTTATAAGCCTGTCCTTTTTGACGTACTATACGAACATTTTGATTACCTTTATAATTACTCATATCAACCAAAGCAGCTTGATGAGAAGTAATAGGCAAGCCAGTAGTAGGATGAATCATACCATTTTGCTTAGCAGCTTCAGCATCAGTACCCTTATCGAAATAAGCATTATGAATAACAGTAATGATATATCCATCTGGAGTTTTATACTTATTAAAGTAACGTCCATAAGAAAGACCATCACCATTATCTTGAATCATCTTTTCACCAAGAGGAGTAATAAATCCGTTTTCTTTAGCATCAGTTCTGATAGCCATTTCAAAGTCACGAATAAATCCTTTACCGCCCATAAGAGCTACATTCTTATCGCCATCTTGAGTATCACGGTCAAGAACATCACCGATTGTACGTTCAAGTTTGTTAAGAGTCAGAACTTCACCATAAGTATCATAGTTAGATTCACGACAAATTTCTAACATACCAGCAGTACGAGGAATAGGTTTACCATTATCATGGTCTTTCAAAGGAATAGTACCATCAGGTAAACGGTTATATTCAGACTTCCACAAACGTTCTTCATTCATTACTCTCATGTGCAAGTTGAACTGTCGCATCTCTTCGTTAATCCAAAGATTAGAAGTACCACCATTATCATTTTGGAATTGATATTGAGTAACAACATTAGCAAGATTACCAGCTATTTCTTTAGAATAACGATAAAACTCAAGTTGAGAAGTCATTCCAGCAGGACCCATAGTATTGCTTCTGTTACCTTTAGAATAAGATTCAGAAACAGTAGGAGCACTCATTGCCCAATACATACCTTTAGCCAACCATTGAGGGTCAACATAAGCATCAGGATTGGGAGAAGTAAGTTTCAAAAGATAAGCATAACCATAAGCAGATTCACCTAAGTCTTTCTGAATACGAACTTGAGTAACACCATCGGGAGCAGTAAGACCATGTTGTTCAATAAACCAATGAGTAGAGAAATGAACTTCAAATTCACTACCATTTTGACCCGGTTTAGTAACAGCAGTATTAAAGTAAGTTACAAAGTCTGTAAACTTCATACGACCCATAGTTTTCCAAGTCCATTGTACAGTAGCAACATCTTTAATACCACGACTACCTTGACCTTCAGTAATAAAACTTAAAGGAAAACGGTCATCATCCATACCATAATTATAAGTCAGAAAACTATTAATTTCTTCTGGCTTTTGAAGCTGAAGATAAGCAATTGATTCTTCATTAGAATAACCTCTATCTTCATAACGAGTTTGTCCAATAACACGTAATGTTTTCATCTACAAATTTACTATTATGTTAATAACCAAAACGCTCATCTTTCAGAACGTCTTTTTTACTGTCAGGTTTAGTTATTTTAATAGCTCCTTTTGTAGATTTACGTTGACTAGCAGTAAGTTTCAACTTTTTAGCTTCTTTATCAGAAACAGCCATTTCTATCAAACTATCATAACCTTTACCTGTATATTTAAGCCAAGCTTTAAGCAGTTCTTCATCGCGTCTTTCAGCAGGAGATAACTTCATTAAATCATTTTCATAACGAGAAAGTCCTTTATCATCAACTTGATAAACATAATTGAAGAAATCTTCTGGAGTAGTAGAAATTTGTTTTCCATTACGTTCAATAATAACAGTTTCAGGAATACGATAACCAGCAATTTGTCGTTTATCAATACATTCTTTAACTCCATTCCAAAATTCCACAAGTTGTTTCTCTTCTTCTGCTTTAACTCGCATAGCTTCTTTAGCATTAGCTTCACGCATTTCATTATCAGCTTTCTGAAGAGCTTCAAGTTCTTCCTTAGCAACATTGAAAAGTTCATTACTATCTTTAAGATATTGAATATACTTATCAACATTACCACGACGATTAAATTCCTTAAACGCCTCACGAACAATAGCTTCTTGTTGACTTACATTATTTTCATCTACTTCAATACCGCTTCTATCTCGAAGTTCACCAAAGCCTTCAAATGAATTACCATTTGCAACATAATAATTAAGAAAATCACCAACGATAGGATAATCTTCAAATAACTTATTAACACCAGCTTGAGCAAATTCGTCACGTTTTAAATCAATAACGGATTGAATATAACTTGCAACTCCTTGAGGAGTATTATCAAAAGCAACTGGTTTACCATCTTCTGAAGTAACAGAAACACCTACAAGTTCTTGAATCGATTTAATATCAATAGTATTTTCTTCTTTAGTATCTTCTACTTCAAATTCTTTAAGATAAGCAGCAACTTCATTTTTAGCTTTAAAAATATTACCTTTATCGTCAATAAGATTACCGTCTTTATCAACAGTATATTTATTATCTCCATCTTCGATAATAGTACCTTCTTCTAAACCATGTTCAGCATCAGCGTCATTCGCTTTGTCATTAGGCTTACCCCCCGTGGAGGATGAAGATTGGTTATCTTTATTAGCATTAGAATCACTATTCCCATCTCCATTACCATTATTAGTAATATCATCAATAGAATTACCATCAGCATCTAACTGCCCTGTTTTACCTGTATCAAGGTCTGTAATGTCGTCAGTAGGTTTTCCATCACCATTAGATGTTTCACCATTAAAACCAAAACTATCAAAATTAGGCATAACTCTTTGTTTTTAATTAATTACTATATCACAAATATAAACTATAATAATAATATGAGTTTTACTTGTATCGTTAAAATATGTTCACCTTTAAGCCGATTTGCCGACTAACATACTATTGCTAACTAGGATATTTATTACTGATAACCTATCCTGTCGCTTTCAGAGAAGCCGTGTATGAATCAAATTTTATCATAATGATTAATCTATCACGAAATGAATAAAGTGCTTAAAATGAGCTTAAAATGGCTCATGTGATGTAAAGAAAAATGAAAATGGGCTGAACCTACTTTCACAAGCAAGTCCAGCCCTATTATGAACAAAATTTAGAAGTACAGCCGATTATTTACTTTTACTATCATAACGATTTTTATTCGTTTTTGCAATCTTGACTTTATCATCACTTTCTTTAAGTTTAACAGCTAATTCTTTTTCTTTAAGTTGTGCTTCAACAGAAGTCTTTTGAGCATCTAAACTAAGTTTACTACGTTCAAGATTAAGTCTAGCATTTTCCATACGTTCTTCAGCTTGACTCTTTTCAGCATCACTAAGACCATTATCAAAACTCATAATATTAGCATTTGCTTTCATAGCTTCAATCTGACCATCAAGATATTTTTCAACTCTAATAGTTTCTCTATCTTGTTCTGCTTTTCTATCAATCTTAGCAAGTTCAAATTCTTGACGAAGTTGTTCTGTTTGTTGAGAAACACGTTCAACATCAAGTTCATGCTCACGTTGAATATTTTGATACTTATCAATAAGTTTACTAATTTGAGCAACATTATCTCCACGTATAGCAGCATTAGCCATATCCATATTACCATTTTGAGCAGCACTAAATGCAAGTTGTTTATATTGTTCAAGTTTCTCGCGTTCTTTAACAGAAGTTTTACAAGTAACAATATAATTAGCAAATATATGACTATTAACATCAAGACTTAAATATCTAATATCGCCATCTTTAGTTTTATAAGAAGTATTAAGACCATCAATCCAAGCAAGTTTAGTATAATCCATTTCAGCTTGATAATCTCGTTCTCTCATTTTATCAAATATAAATTCAATAATAACAGAACCCATACTTCCACGAATAACTGCTTCATCAGTGACTCCTTTACCAGCACTATTAGCAATCTCACCATAACGTTGCGGAGTCATATCACATTCCATTTTAGCAGTCTGTTCAATTTCTTGAATAAGTTGTCCAAGTTCAGTAATGTAATTATTCATACGACTTTCAAGATAACGAACATTTTGTGCTTTAACTAAATTAGCATCATCCTCATCATCAATATAAAGTACTCCATCAGCAGCCATACGATATATAGTTTCAGCAGGTTTTTTACCAAGAAGAGATTTAGCAATCATAAGAACATTCATCTTATTTTTAGCAATAGCCATTTCTCTATGATAAGAAACTATATTACGAAATACTTGATAAGGAATAACTGTATCTACAATACTAAATCTTCCAAAACCCGGCAAAAGTTCTGCAATACCATTATAAGGAAGTTTACCATTTCTATTGTAAGCAATAGGACGAGCCTTATAAGGATATATGCTTGTAGCACGAGAGCCAATTCTAACGCTTTCATAAACTTGCGGACGCCACACCCATTCAATACTAATATCACCATTAGCAGGGTTAAGTTGATAAGTTTCATCAACAATTCTTGTTGTAACAAATGCTCCATTACTATATGTAAGAATACCTTCTTTTATTTCACCTCTCCAAACAGTATGCCAAACTTCAAATAAACCATTATTAGCATCACGAGCCATTATATTAGTGTTCTTAATATGTTGCAAATCATCTTTATTAAATTTACTACATATATCACCAAAATAATACATATATTTATCCCAATTTAAAAGTGCTTTATCGCTAGAAGTAGTAGCACTATATTGATAATATGTATCAAGAGCTTCACGTTCTTTTTCAGAAATATATTCATAAAATTCATCTATAATTTGTTGTTTAGTCAACATACGACGCTCAGCAAACATATCATAATCTTCTGCAAACATATTATCGTTAGGAACAGGAAAAGCATCTCTAACACTAACAACACGTTTAATTAATTGATTACCTACAACATCTCTATATGTATAACAAGCTCCAAAAGCAACAAATTCAAAATAAGCTCTAGCATATATAGTAAAAGCATCAGTAAGGTCATCAATAACATTAATTAAATCTTGTCCTTGTGCACTAATGTCATCAATAAAATTTTCATTAAATTCTTTAATAAAAGCTTCAATATCAACAGCTTGTTCAGGATTAAATTGTTCAGGATTATTACCTTCATTAACAAACTGCATATAACTTTCTTGTATCTTTTTAGCAACAGCTTGTTCAGCAAGCATCATAATTTGTTTACCAAGTTCAGCATCTCTAGCAAATACAACTTCAGGATTATTAGCTCCAACAATAAAATCATGTGGATTCTTAATATATTCACCAATATATCTTCTAATAATACCTTTCATCATATCATAATTACGCATAGTAGCTGGAAAACGAGTTAAATTCTCATCTTTCTCATTATAAGGATTAAGAGTTTTTCTATAATATTCTCTAGGAATATTACCAAGAAGGATATTAAACTTTTCTTCTACATTAAAATCAGCTTTACAAGCAATACCAGCTTCTATAACGTAATCACAGCATTTAGCATACCAATCAACTTCTTGTTTTTCAGCATAACTAACATGCTGATTAGGAAAATCAAGTCTACCAAAATTATACATATCTTTATTTGTTTAATCTTAAAACCATTGTCTATTAAAAATATCTGTTTTATCATTATCTTCTGTAACTTTCTTACGACTAGCAAGTTCTCGTTTACCTTTAATATCAATAGACTTCCAATATATACCTAAAAGTATAAGACTAGATATACGGTCAAAGTTACCTTCAGCATTAAACTTTTTAAGTTCAAGAATTGTTTGATAATCAAGAAATCTTTCAAAAACATAAATATCTTCTCCAAATTCATTCTTACCAATAACTTCATATAAGAACTCTTTAAGAAGTCGAAGACCATCTAGTTTCTTAGGACCACTACCAATATTATAACCATAACTAATACTAACTTTTTCTTTAACAGCAGAATCCCAAACATATAAAGGTTCATAACCTAGATATTTAGTAGCTTTCCATTTACGAAAATTAGAAACAGTTTCACCACGATTTATTTCTACAAGTCCAGTACCAATACAATTATACCATTTACATAGTCGATAAAACTTTTCATCAGCTTCTTCTAGTCGTTCAGTACGTCCATAATATGCAGCACACAACTTAGGTTTAAATCCATTACGTTCTCTAGGCATTTCAATAACAAATATACTATTATGAGAATGTCTATCAGTAATTTCTTTTTTATCTTTATCAATACCAACAGGGTCATAAACTGCAACATAAGTACCGGGAAGAATACTTCTTATAAGCCTATCGCCAATATATGTTTCTTCATATTCAGGAGCAAACCAAACTCTTATACAACCATGAGGGTCTTCGTTACCACGTCTAGGAACTCCTTGAATATAATCATAAGTTTTCATATCAGGATTTTCAATTCTTATACGAGCATTAGATTTAAAATAAATCTTTTTAGTTCCATCTTCAAATAGTTCACCATCAGTATAAAACTTATAACTATTATCAACTCGAAGTTTATCTTCAAACTTATTAAGAGCTTCACTACTAAATATATTTTCACTAGCACTACTAAAAGATTCAGCAGGAAATAAAGCACGCTGACCAAGATAATTAAGATATTCTGCAAAAGTCTTAGCAGTCTTTTTCTTTTCAACTCTTTCTCGTGCTGCAAGCTGAAGCCCTATTCGTAGATTACTATTTCCATCTTCATCAAATCCTTTAACTCCATCTATTTCTCCTTCAAGACCCCAAGCATAAGATTTAAAAAATCCACAAACTTCATTACGAGCATCATTATCAAAAACATTTTCAAAAGCCATAAATCCAAATGCTCTAGGATTATAAAAGTTTTGTTCAAATATTTGCATATTAGCAGCAGTAGCAGTTCCCCAAGCCATAAGAGTACCAGTAGTACGAGTACCAACAGTCATTGTAGGTTCAGTTACATTCATAAACTCATCAAAATTCTGCATTGTAGATAACTCTTCAACTTTAATTGTAACAGCATCTTTACCAATAGCACAGTCTGGATTATTATTAGCACTAACGCTTAAAAGAGAACTAGACCAACTATCATCAGCTTCAACTCCATTTTTCATACGATAACCAAGTTTAAAACTATCAGTAGTAGGACTATATATACCTCTTTTAAATGGAGTCTTTTCTTCAAAGAACTTTAAATTATTAACAGCAAAGTCACTTAAACCACCTTGTTTAATTAAGTATTTATTATCAGCCGCAACATGAATAACAACTTTATGCTTAGATAAGTTAACTTCATTAGAACTATCAGCAGCCATAATATAAGAAAAACCTCCACGTCGAGTTTTATCAATAATAAGATGTAAACCATTACGTCTACAAAATTCTATAATTTGCCAAGTCCAAAATTGAGCATCAATAAAACTAGGAAAACTATAAATCTTTTTAGCAGTAGCCCCATGTTCAGTAACAATAACAGATGATTCATCTGTGCGCTCCATACGAGTATAATTAAGAAAATTATAATGACCACCTGTTATCCAAACATCTTCTATACTTCCATCTGGATTTTGCCAACAAGGAGCAGAAAAACCATTACGTCGTCTATCACATTCTCTACGTCTAAATTGTCTATGAGGAATACTATCAACTTTAAATTGAGTATATTTACCTGTGGCTTGATATGTTCTAGCAGCTTCATTAAAAAGTTCAGTATTAACAAATTTGCCAGGTCTAATATTTAAAAGAAAGCCACCACTATCTCCAATTAAAAAGTTATTATGAGGGTCATACCATCCACAATCACTAGCTTTCTTATACTTTTTCTCTTTATCAGGTTCTTCAATGTATTCTAGAAAAGGATATTTACCATCAGCCATAATATTTTATTTAACTAGTAAACAAACAACAAAAGCGATAGCGCAAACAGCACCACCGCTTACCAAATATCTATTCTTACGTTTAATACGTTCAATAGACTTATTTAAATTATCATTTACTTTATTACTATTATCAAGATTATTTTGTAAAGTTTCAACTTCTTTATAAAGAGCATTATATTTAATCTTATGAAGATTAATTATACTATCTTGTTCGTTAATAATATCTTTATAAAGTTTAGCTTTGATAATCTTAGTATTAGCAATCTTAATCATATTAATAGGGACAAGAACAGTTGTATCAATAGTGTTGACTCCCCGTGGAGGATGCACTACATTATCAATCTCACTCTGACACCAACTTCTTGAATAACTCCCAAGTAGCACTGTCATTAAGACTAATAACTTTATCTTCAATATCTTTCTCATGTTCTTTTAATTTATAAACTATACTTTCTCTTTCAGTTATAACTAACTGTATAGAATCAATCCGAACATGATTAATAGCAGTGTCACTTTTATTATATGAATTGGCTTCTACACTAAAACGACTTATTGATAAATACAGAGTAACACATAAATTGATAATCGCTATTATAAATATTGCTATCAGCATCTTCTTCATGACTCTATACAGTATTAAGTTAATCTTTTATTTCTATAAGTTTATTAAGCAAATCAAGGTTCCATCTACCAGTTTCTTTAAGACCAAGAACTCTTTGAGCCATCTTGATAGCTGCAACTTGACCACAATTCACGTTAGTATCAAATAATTGTTCAGCAACTCTCTGACTATTAAAATCATCAAGTTCAAATACATCCCAATAATCTATTTTATATTTTTCCCAAACAAGTTTCTGAAGCTGAACATCATTATCAAGCTTAGACTTAAACTCTTTACTACCAACAGTATAATGTTTCTTATAAGAATCAATCATAGTCCAACCTTGCCAAGTAGGATTATATTTACGACTGATACCTCTATAAGTTTCTCCACCAGCATCATCTTTATCGTTTACATAACCACCTTCTTTAATAGATAGTTTTTTAAAAGCATCTCCAAAGTAAGCCATAATTTAATTTATATAAGGATTAGTACAATATCTAAAACAATCAACAGCGTCATAATATTCATCTTCATCAAATTCTTTAATTGTAGCCCAAAACCAAAGAACTTTAATTTGAACTTTATAAATCACAAATGCAAAGTCATCACCAATATGATGTTCATCGCCAATTAATCTTATATTTTTTCTACGATTAACAATATACATAATATTTTATTCTTCAAGAGTTCTACGAATCCAGCCTCTAAGATATTTGATATTATTTCCTTTTCCTGCAATATCATTATAATATCTAATACGTTCAAGTTTATATTTAGCTACAAAATAATCAGCACTAATAGTAGTATCAGATTTATAAGCGTTAAGAGAATCTTGAGTTCTACGAAGTAATTCTTTAGTTAAAACTAATTCATTAACAGCAGTAGAATCAGTAACAGGAATATAACGAATTTCAGGAACAGGAATAATACGTTTAGCACATCCACTAGATAAACAAATAGCAAATATAACTAAAACAATAAAACCAATAATTACTCCAATTAAATTGTCTTTATTTAATTTCATATAGCAAGTTTAAATTGAGTTTGAACACCACTAGCTTTAATTTGTAATTCTCTATCTTTAAGAACTTTATTAATATCATCACGTAGATAATTCATAGTAAAGAATTTAGTAGTTTCAACAGGATTTTCTTTAATATGATAAAGACCATCAGAAAATCTTTTTGGCATACCATATTCATTAAGTTCAAAATCACTATCAATATGACATAACCAAATACCTTTAATAGTTAAACCAAGTATATATTCAACAGCAAAAGCATACATACTAAGTTGAAGATTATATATAGCACCATTACAATTAGGAAGATGATTAAGAGGAGCTAAAAGTCGTTCATCTTTATCAACCCAAACATTAGTTTGTTGTGCGGGTTTAACTGTTTTATCTTTCTTATAATAACCACTACTAAATCTTAATCCACCACGATTAGTTTTCCAATCGCCTACAACAGCACAATTAGTATCTTCATTAACTAGAAGAATATCAATAGTTCCACTAATTAACCAATCTATAAGAAACATACCAATCTCACTATAAATCTTATATCCTCTTTCAGTGTACATTTTAAATGCATCATAAATAAGAGGATAACGATTATCTGTAAGTTCAATAAAATCTTTAAGATTAAGAAGTTTATAATTAGCACCAAAATTTGGTATATCAGCAATAGTAACCATTACACCATCTTCACGCTTATCAAGATAATTAATAGCTTGTTGAAACATAGATGCTCCTTTAACACCATCTTCAAGACCATTATGAGTATTAGTTCCACGTTCACAAGCTTCTTTAGTAATAGTTGACCATTGTTCTTCTAGTTTCTTCTCACTTATTCCTAGTTCTTTAGACTTCTTTCTCAACCAATAGTTCTTATCGAACTTTGGTTGATATTGGTGGAGTATTTGAGTTGTACTAATATACTTATTATTTAAAGTATCAATATAACTATGTTCAGACTCATTAAATATAAGTCTAATATTATTATATCTACTATCTTTTAATCCATTCATATCCTCCACAAGTTTTAGATTTACCATATAAACAATTATAAATAGCAGATACAGAAATATTATTTTTTATAGCAGCTTCACTAACAGAATTATAAATTGTTTCTGTACCATTATATATTTTAATTATTTTACTTTTACATTTTATAGAATAATCATTATCGTCAATAAATCTCCATATAAAACCTTTATAAGTATTATATTTAATTCTTTTACAACACATTAGAATACAACCATTTTTACCAGAAACTGCAATAGCAGCTCTATTAGCACTATCATATATATTTATAACTTCTTTAGTAATAGGATTAATTTGTTTAATTTTTACACTTTTACTATAAGAAACATTATATGATTTAGTACACCATTCTAAATTATCAGCTCTATTATTAGATTTATCTTCATCTTTATGATTAATTTCATTAAGATTATTTGGATTATCTATAAAAGCTTTAGCAACCAATCTATGTACATATTCATTATTACCATTTATATTTACAGTATAGTAACCATTATCTTTTTTAGAAGCAGATAAAATTTTATCATATTTTCTACCTCTAATAGTTGTTTTAGCTAAAGAAAGAATCCTTCCATAATTACTAACTTTATAACCATCATCTATATCTTTCCATATTTCATTAGGTAAATTAGTAATAATTTCTTTTTCTTTTCTTCTAGGATAATTTATATCTTTAAATTTAATCATATTAATACCATTAAGTTCAACACTAGTTTGGACCCGCTTCGGCACTACGTGCCTACGCTAGACTCCCCGTGGAGGATGGAGTGGATTAGCATCAGCTTATTCCTCAATCATACTACTAGTAATTTCAACACCACCTCTACCAGCAACATTCTCTTGTTCATACAGAAGATTTTCTTCAGCTACATTAAGAGCTTTAATCGTGTTTGGAAACTGATTAGCTAAATCATTAATTTGTTTCATATAACCAATAACAACTGGAACATCTTCTAGACTAGCACCATCAGATAACTTGTCATTCAGCAACTCATTTAATTTGCTAGCAGCTAGAGCAACATTATGAATACCACGCTTAATATTAAGTACAGCTTCCATACCTGCACCAGCTTTTTGATTATAATATCTTTTAATAAGTTTCCAAACAAGAATATCAGGTTGATAATTTTTAGGTAAATCAAAGTTTTCAATAGCTTTCTTAAGAGCTTCTTTTTCACTAAGACCTTCTTGTAGACACGGACCTTTAGGGTCACCAAGATAATAAATAACTCCAACTTCTTTAATATACATCTCTTTATTAGGAGATTTATCTCTAGTATAAAGAAGACTAACATCTCTATCAATAAGTTGTTTAAGTGTAGGAGCTTTTGGCATACCAGTTTCATCTATGGTCAGCATCCAATCCAATTCCAAACCGTTCATATATTTCTTCTACTTCTTCATCAAATTCAATAATTTCAAGTTTACCCATAGCATATAACCAAAGATTAGCATAAGCAGCACTATGTTTTTTACTTAGTTTAATCCAAATAGGAAGAAGTTTCTTTTTAAACTTAAGTTCAGTCTTAATCTTTTCTTCTTCTTCATAATGTTTTTGCTTTTCTTCTTCCATAACTTTAGCAGTATATTCTTTATACTCTTCTCTAGTCATAGTTTTTCTAGCTTCTTTAAAGTCTTTATAATGACTAATAAGTTTGGAACGATACCAATTCTTTTGAATAGTACCAATATGAGGAATAGCAACACATTTATCTTTTCGTATATTAATACTAGCTTCTTTTTCAAGACTTTCAATAATAGATTTACAAAGTATTCTATCATCACCTTGAAACCCAATATCATCTAATATATTATTTATATCTTTATAAATAAGAATATAATCATTATCAAAATCTTCATGAGAACTAGTATTAGCAATATTAAAACTAGTATTAGTCTTAAAATCCATAATTGAAAGTTTAAGAACTCTTCTTAGATTACTACTATAAACAAGAACACAAGTACCTATAATTTTAAATTATACATAAGTAGTTTTAAGAAGAGTTCGATTATTTAGACGAAATGGCTAATTAGCTTTTTCAGCAGAATAATAAACAAAAGGATTAATAGCTTTATGTTTATCAGTAATAGCGGCTCTTAAATCATTAATAGCTATAACTTTAAACTCAACAAACCAAACTTTCTGTCCTTTTTTATATCCTTGATTTTGTCCAAAAGTACCAACAGTAATAGAACGAGTTAGTTCTGTATCATTAGTAATAAACTTATTAACAAATTGAGGACTAAGAACATTATGTTTAAGATAAAGATGATAACCACGTTCAAGAGTAGAACGGTCAATTATAATCTTATCCATTTGATTCATACCAATAAGTTCAGCATCTTCTTTACTAATTTTAGCAATAATTGGCATAACCTCAACTGTACTTACTTTACTATTAATAACACCGAACAAACTTTCATTTTGGCAAAGAGCAACAACACAATAATGTTTAGCAATAACTACATTAGTAAGAATAGCGTCAAGTGCTTCACTTGTTATTTCGCTAATGTCAGTAGGTATTTGAATACCAAAATCTTTAAATTTACTTTCAACTTTAATCATAACACTAAATTATTTAGTTTTAATAATACTATCAATACCAATATTTCCAAGTTTAAGTTTACTAGGAACTTTAACTTCTTTTTTATTCCTTTCACCACTATGAAATTCTCTAGTGTATTTAGGTTTAGTTTCACTTTTATCTTTACCCATAACTTAATTGTTTTTAGCAAATGTAAGAGTTTGAATGAATCTACCAAGAGAAAAACTATTTTTAACATTTCAATCGTAGAGGATTATATGATTATAAATATGCAAGTCATACTCCCCGTGGAGGATTGAGATAAGCTAGACTTAATCATATTAGTATTAATGATATTAATAGAGATAATGATAATAATTATAGTATTGATTAACTTGATATGATTGATACTGATTGTATTCATCCTCCACGGGGAGTATAGCGGAGGACGAAAGTCCGGAGCGGGTCACAGCGAATCTATATAATATATCTATATATAATATATCTTTATAGTAATTATAATACATTGATTATCAATAAGTTATAATACATATTATGTATCATGCTGAATACCTAATTCCCTATCAGTATGCAAATTAAGTGGCAAAAATGACTACCTTTGTGCACGAAAGTTATTCCATCTATGGAATACATTTCGCTAATTTCCTAGAGTAATATATTTTTATGTTGAACTTAATACTATTATTGTTATGACTTTTAAAGAAGATTTTAAACCTAGTAGAGTTTATAATAAACTTGTTATTGATGCTATTAATAAAGATATAGCTAATGATAGAAGTATTATTATACCTAATACTTTTGATATTGATATTAAAAATAATAATAAAAAATATCTATGTGGTACTGGACGTATGGAATGTTTTGATACAGGTAAAATTATTAAAAGATATTATTCTAATGTTGGTATTAATGCTTGGAGAGAAATAGTTGAATTAAGAAGTATAATTCTTCATGAACTTTTTTATTTTATTAATTATACTATTTGTTTTAATTCTAATGTTGTTAAAATTAGTAAGGATTTATTTGATGCTGTTTGTAGAAATGGAATTAGAAGTGGATGTAATAAACGAGATTTTGCTAATGCTATTGTTACATTAGAAAAACTTAATATTATTCGTAGAACAGATAAACGTAGTATGTTTGAAGTTAATCCTAGAGTTATATTTAAAGGTGATATTAATAAATTTCATGAAATTATTACTAAAGGTAAACTTGATGATTCTAAAATAAAACTTGATAATAATGTTAATTATATAGATAGAATAGGATTAGTTAAAGATGATAATTGTATTATAATTAAAAATAAACAAGTATATAAAAGTGAACTTGATTATTTATATGATTATAATGAGAATAATGTAGATAAAGTAAATAATGAAAATAATGAAACTGAAATAATTGAAGCAGAAGAAGTTGATACTGGTAAAATTGATTGGGATTGGTAATGATGAAAGTAAAAGAATTAATAATGATGATAAAGATGAAAATGATAGTATTGAAAAAGAAGGTTATAAATATAATGAAGATAAATGTAATAATAAGGATAATGACGATGATGATAGTGATAATGATGATGATTGAAAAATTGAATGTATTGATGTGATAGTGAGGCTAGTGAGTATAAGGGGTGAGTCATTAAATTGGACTTGACTACCCCCGTCAAGTTCTAGGAGAAAGTAAAGTTCTCGCTCTCATTATCAACATTAAATATATTGAGATTATTCATCTCATTACATTACTAACTATTAACACTAATCATTATGAGAACAAACAAACCATTGTTGTTAGTTGCAATCATACTGATGATGCCAGCTATCATACTAGCATTGAAAGTAGAGCCAACTAGTGATGAACAGATTACTGCTGTTGTATTTGGAATACTATCGGCTATTGTTAGTTATCTTAGTAGAGATTAATCTCTACTAGATGATGTTGCTCATTATCAACATTAAATACTTTGCAGTTGAAACGAAAACAACTGTCAGTAATGCTACTGATTAACGTAATTAAATACTTAATAATCATGCCAGACGTTAAAGATTTAGCGCAAGCTGCACAGAGTGCTGCTGCTGCTCCTGAGAGTGTTAATGTAGTTGAACCAACTACTAGTGTTAACAAACCTGTTCAACCTACTGTTGATACAGATAACCAAAGTTCTGCGCAAGTGGAAACCATTGATGATGTTGTTAGACGCATCTGTACTGATGGTCATAGTTATGTAATGACTACTGTCATTACTAATATTGATTGTCAAGAACGTACAGGTCGTAATGGCAAATCTTATCTCAATGCGTTTGTTACTATTGCTAGTCCTGTCAAAGGTGCTCAAAGTATGCCTGATGGTACACATCGAATGGGTATGCTTGGTGCTGTTCAGATGCCATTCAATCAGATACTGCTTGTAATGCGCAAAGACAAGTTCTACGGTAGATTTGTCAACTATGTTGGCGAGGCTGCTGAAGCTGGCTTTGCTAGTATGTATCTGACTGGTGTTGCTGTTAAAATTCTTTGCCAGTTTGTACCTGCTGGTGTACAAGACCGTAATCCGTTTACTCGTAAAGATAATCTTTACAATGTTGTGGATTATGACCGATATGTATATCATATTGTAGGTATCGAACAGCCTGCTGACCCTATTCTTGTTGGTGCATATAATGTACTTATCAAGCAGATTATGGAGGACGCTCGTGCTGCCATTGCTGCAAAGCGCGAAGCTAAAGCTAAAGCAGCTAGTTTTGTTGCTACTGCAATGAACGACGACGACGTACCGTTCTAATGAACATGACGCTACTAACCTTCGGGTTGGTAGCGTTTGTGTTATCAACAATAGTTTTGCTGATGCTGTTGCTAGTGTTCAACCTCGAAATGCTCATTATCAACATTAAATATATTGCAGCAAACGAACTTAACAGTCTGATAAGTCTTATCAATCAAGACCTAGCTGCAAGTTCTGATAAGTCTTATCCTAATATTAAACATCATGAAAGTACATCGTATTATTACTACTATTGAAGTTGAGAATGATAATTCTATTACTTCTGTTGAACTTACTAATCTTCATCCTACTAATAACGATATTCCTCTTGCTGTTACCAATATAACCACTAATGGTAATGCGAAGGATATAGAACAGGTATATTATAGTATTAGTAAACGTAGATTAGCTATTGCTGATAAACTAAAAAGTATCGCTCGTTCTATTAATGAATGTCTTGATAATTATGAACGTGATGAAATTACTGATGATAATACTATTAATGAAATTAATGATGATTTACTCCTATAACATTTTGTTATACTGATATTGGTCATGGAGATTTACTCTCATAACAAAAAGTTATAGAGGTGAAATTAAAGGTGACGAGAGGTATTGAATGTGGAGAAAGAGGATATGGAGATGAAAGTGGTGAATGTGGATTTCGTGGAGAATGAGATGGTGGAGTTGGATGTGGTTCAAATAGGGTTAAATTGAGGTTGAAAGTGGAGATGAGAGTGAGTTTGGTGATGTTGAATGTGGAGATGTGTGTGGAGATGGTGATGCTGAAGGAACTAGAGTTGCTGCCATTCCTTTTCCTCCTCTTCCTCCTTCTCTTCATCCTATTCCTAATCAATCTAAACCTATTGTTTAATCTCTCTCATTCTCGTTCATTATAACCTTTAGTTATATCTTCATAACCATTAGTTATAACCTCTAGTTATATCATCGTTGTTAGTATTAGTTTTAACTCCCTCTCTTTCTCTCCTATAACTTCTCGTTATACTATCATAATCTCTAGTTATATCACTATCAGTTTCAGTCATAGCATCATCATTATCATCTCATTGACGTTCGTCATAACGATTAGTCATACAATCGTTATTAAGACTAGCTCTAACAGTATTACCAAGTCTAATAAGACTTCTAGTCATAATGACCAATAGCATTAGTTCTAGCTAACAATAGTACTATTAATACTATCAATATTATAATGACTATTAATACTAGTCATGCTAATATTACTGGTGGTATTACTAATGATATTCTTAATATTCTTGATATTACTGATTCTCTTTATACTAATGATACTCTTGATACTATTGATATTTATTATACTCGTGGTAAGTTAATTCCTATTGCTATAACTATTTTAGTTATTTTAATATAGCTATTGATTATTAGTTAGAATTATAGTATAAATAAATTATAATATATTTGGAGTATTATATTTAATTATTATATTTGTCGTGTTGTTCAGTAGAGTAATATTGCTACTGATAATAATATTAATCTTAAACTTATAAGTGTTATGGTAAATTTTGATAATGTTACTAGTAATGTTCAATCTAAGCCTAGAAAGAAAACTATGGCTGAAAGTTTAGAAGAAGCTAAACAAGAGGGTAAACTTGTTGTTCCTGAAGAAGATACACAAGTTAATGCTGTTGTTAGTAGTGAAACTGTTCAGCCTAAGAATAAAGCTAGGAAGAAGAAACAAAGTAAAGTTCGTAAACAGGAAGAACAAACTAATGTTGTTAGTCAAGCTAATGAAGATAATGATTTTAAAGATGTTAAGACTGATAAACGTGGCGTTCCTGTTGGAATTAATGTTCCTCAACATATTCTTGATGTAGTTTGTATTGTTAAATTCAATGCTGCATTTAGACGTCATACTTCTCTTAATATTCTTCATACTCTTGAAGATGATGGAAGAATATATAACTCTAAAGGTGCTTATGTTGACTTCTTATGGAATAAGTTTAGAGTTACTGCTGATGGTGGTCTTCGTAGAGAATATAGGTATACAGATGATTTATTCATTGATGCTTTAGTTAAGGCTCATGCTGATGTTGCTAGTGATAGCCAGCGAGTTATTGGTATTATGATTGATACTGAAACTGAACTTCATAAAAAGAATAAAGATTCTGAAGCTAACTAAGTTTGTAGTATAGACTCCCCGTAGAGGATGGATAGTGCTGTTGAGCTTGTTAAAGCTAATTCTCATTTGCTTGTCATTTTTATCCATTTTGTTTATTGGGTTTGTTATAGTTAACACGTTGATGATAACTATCTTCTACTCGGAGTTTATTTTATATATAAAGATATGGAAAGAACTGATATTTATTTTGTTGAAGATGATACATATTTCAATAATAATGTTGAAGGTGTTGAAATTCATGCAGAATGTCTAAGTCAAGATTTTGATGATATTGCTTGGGAACCAATAGTTGATGATAGTCCTATTGTTGACCCTGAAAATGATGTTTTTGGTTATTATGATTAAATAAATAAAATTATGGAAAATATTAATATTAAAGTTATTCTTGATGAAGTTTTTGGTAAATCTTGTGATAGTATTACTTGTGATACCTGTAAATATAAAGAAGATTGCGAACTTATTAATAAATTCATTAATGATATTAAAGATAAAGGTTTATCTCCAGACCAATATGTTAGAGGTTTAGCTTTATTTATATATGTTCTTAAAGAACAAAAATACCTTAATGATTTTGGTAAAACTCAAGAAGATATTATTAAACTTGCTACTGAAAATGGATTTGAACTTGATTGGCTTATTAATCGTTGGAATAGTATAATTGAAGATAAAGATATTCTTAAACCTATTATTGCTGTTTTTCCTAAATATGCTAAAGATATGATTATTAATATTGTTGAAGCTAATACTAAAATTAATAATTTAATTGCTCAATATATTATTGATACTTCTAATGCAGAATATAAGGAAATGATTAAAATGGTTAATCAATCTGTTGATAATAATAAACAAGAGAATAAGTTTAAGAATTTTAGCGATGATGAAATTTATGCTGAACTTAAACGTAGAAAAGCAAATAAATCTGCTAAATAATCCCACATAAATTTTTGATTATATTTCTAATACTACTGTCTGTGAAGATAGTAGTATTATTTCACTTGCTGATGATGGAGGAATTGAACTCCGAAACTATGATATTGTTATTATCCGTTTTAATTTCTAAAATTGTAGGTTTTGTAATAGTACGGTCTGTGAAGATAATGCTATTAATATTTATCATAGTCCAAGTGTTATATGTCATATTTGATTTGGTGTTAATGATATTATTATTGATTGTGAAATTAGTAATAATGATGTCTGTGTCAAACATTTCGTTTTATATGATTTCGTATTTGTAGTTTTGCCTAGCATTGTCTGTGAAGATAGTGCTAGGCTTTTTAGTATGTATATTATTAATTTTAAATATATTATTAAAATGGATAATTATGATTCTTTTATTTTTGATGGTCTATTAGATAGATACATTGAAGAACAAGCTAAGTTTAAAAAAGGACAAGTAGTTTATATGGAATATACTTATCAATATCATAATCAAACTAAGCTTGGTGTTTGTGTTGGTATTGTAACCGAAGTTGGAATTACTAAAATCGAACGTACAGTAGGTAATAATAAATATATTAATTATCCTATTGTATATGCTGTAACTCATGCTAAAGGTGTTAGTCGTTGTGTTAGTGAATGTAAACTTGGTTCTGTATCTGAACATATTCTTAAAGAACGTCTTAAACGTGATGGTAAGAATAATGAACAGAATAATGAGCCTGCTACAAATGACTAGCTATTTACGTTTATGATGCATTCACAGATACGGTTCTTTTGTTCTCTGTTGAATTTTCATATATAATCTGATTAATCTATCACGATTAATATTGAGTTCAATACAGGGCAAAAGAACTAGCTAATAAATGTTAAATTAAAAATTTAATACAGTTATGACAATTAAAGAACTTATTGATAAACTTAAAGAATTTGATGAAAACAAAGATATTTTCATTGAAGATTCTTATTATGGACAATTAGCAGTTACAACTATTAAAAATGATGATAATGACGTTGTAATTACTACTGTGGCAACTGATATTTTTAATATATTTTTATCATGAACTACATTACTTATAAACAAATTGATGGTACTATTACATCTGGATTTAAAGTTAAACTTTATGATATAGTTACTTTGAATACTGGTTATTGGAAAGATAAACTTGCTATTGTTCTATATATTAATGAAGATAAAAAACAAATTAAAGTTCGTATTATTGAATGTGGTATGAACTTAACTCTTAAAGTTAAAGATGTTCAATTTGTTAATCATAATAATAGAACTGCTGCTCGTTCTTATATTGATTTATGTAATAAACTATCTAAAGCCTTTCGTGATAAATATACTGATAAACAGTATATAAAAGATAATTGGTTTACTGATAAGTTTATTATTAATGATATAACTGCTGATACTATTGCTAAAGGTATTGGTCAATATATTACTAATACTGATAGTGATAGATATTCTGTTAGTGCTATTATGTGGCTTAGTGATATTAAAGATTATATAGATGCTTTACTTAAATATGGTGATTTTGATTTTGTTGCTAAAGCATTTAAAATCTATAATATTACTGATACTAGATTTGAACTTATTCGTAAACTTTATCATTATTTTTATGATTGAAAATGTTTCTCATTTTATACTTGGTATGATATTTGGTTTATCTGTATATCTTTTTATAAGAATTACCATTGTTAGTAAAAAACTAGATAGACTTATTAGAGATATTGACGATACTCAAAATTGGATTAGAAAGATTCAAATTGATATTTGTGATATTAATAAATAATGGGAAGTTAAAAGAGATAGAGATAGAAATAGACTAGATAGAATTGAAGATAGGATTGGTAAACTTACTAGTGATTTTAATGATATTATTAGAAAGAAAGTTTAATGACTAGCTTGCTTCCATCCTCTACGGGGGGTCGCCACGGAGCGTAGCGTAGTGGCTCTACTAATCTAACTATTATTGAATTTATTATAGTTTTAACTATTAAATATAATTGTTTTATTAATCTTTAAAAATGTAAAGTACTTATGAAAAAGTATGATGAAGTTTCTGTTGTTCGTCAACTTAATAATGTTGGCGCTGTTATTGGAATCAATTCTGCTAGTAAAGTTATTAAAGTAGCTAAAAATAGTGCTATTGGTAATGGAACTAGTGGTAAGATTGATTTTCTTTCTCATTATTGTGGTTATCATGTTGAGATTGTTGATGTTATTCAACAACAAAAAGAACGTGATGAAGAAATTGCTGCTAAGAAAGCTGCTAAAAAGGCTGCTCGTAAAGCTAAATTTGCAGAGGATAATACTTTTAAAGGTATTACTCGTGCTGTTGATAAACGTATGCGTACTATTAAAAGAAAGTAGTATGTTATGGTTAGCTTTAAATTCTCATTTGGAGTTGTAGGTAAATCCAAAGAGAAAGGAATAGTCAATAAATATGTTATTATAGTTGCTAAATGTGAAGGTATTATTAGATATATTGATGGTACTTATAAAGTAGAATATAATGGCAAGCTATATAGCATTACAGGTGAAAGTTACAGAACTAAAGGAAAGAAAGTTGTTTATGCTCGTCGATTAGATGAATATAATCATAGAATTAAAATTATAAGAGATAGTGAAAATAGAAAAACTGTTGACACTAGATTTTATATTCCTTTTGCTGCTGGACTTATATCTAAAGGTAAAATTGTTAAAATGCCTTTTGCTAAGGAATTGTTTCATATTACTACGTGTTATAATCGTGGTGATAGTGAATCTACTATTTTAGCTTTTCAAGAATGGAAAGAATATGAAGATAAAGTTAAAAATAATCTTATTGACGTAAACAACGAATTGTAATGATTGGTAATCTTAATATTGCTAATAGTAATAGAAAAGATACTAACATTAAGTTTACTAAAGACCAAGAAATAGCTGTGCATGAACTTATTGAGTTTCTTGCACAGCCTTGGGATGATAAGAAATATATTAATGCTCTTTGTGGTGCTGGAGGTACAGGTAAGACATTTGTTATTAAATATGTTATTAATAATTGCAAATGGTCTGGTGGTGTTATAGGCTGTGCTGCTCCTACACATAAAGCTTGTAGAGTTCTTAGTAATTCTATTGGTGGAAAAGAAGTTAATACAATTCAATCATTGTTTGGTTTTAGACTTGATGTTAATATTGAAAATTTTGACCCTGAAAATCCTGCCTTTAATCCTGTTGGAAAAGATAAACTAGATGGTCTTAAAGTTTTAATTATTGATGAAGCTTCTATGCTTAATGCTAAACTTGTTAAGTATATTAGTAATAAATGTAAGAAGCTTCAAATTAAAGTTATAATGCTTGGTGACTCTAGTCAGCTTCCACCTGTTAATGAGAAAACTAGTCAAGCTTTTCTTATTGCTAGTAATACTTATTATCTTAAAGAAGTTGTACGACAAGGAGATAATAATCCTATTAGTAAACTTCTTAAACTTCTTCGAGAAGATATAGATAGTAAGAATGGATGGAAGTTTCTTGATTATATATCTAAGAATAGACAAGATTATAATGAGGAAACTAAAGGATTTTATGTTTGCGGTCAAACTGAATTTTCTGATTTAATTGATACTTGTTTCAATGATGAAGAATATACTAAAAATATTGATTTGTATCGTATTATAGCTTATACTAATAGTCGTGTTGCACAATGGAATAACCATGTAAGACATATGATTATTCAAGATGCTGATAAGAGCCTTATTACTCGTAATGATTTAATAATGAGTTATACTACTGTTGTTAATATTTTTAATGATATTATTATTAATAATAGTGAAGAATATATTGTTAAAGATATTGTTGATACAATTGATAATGATTATGAGTTTAAAGGATTTCTTATTAAGTTTCAAGCTATTCATGGTGGTGCTATAACTCAACCTTTATTTGTTATTGACCATTATGATAACTATACATTTCAGATGTATTATAAGAAGTTGACTAGTCTTATTGATGATGCTAAAAAAGCTAGTAGTTCTGAACGTGGAAGTAAATGGAAACAGTATTTTGATTTTAAACGTAAATATCTTATCGCTTCTAATATTACAAATAGTAATGGTAAGATTTTATTTAGTAGAGATTTAGATTATGGTTTTGCAATTACTTCTCATAGAGCACAAGGTTCTACTTATAAAAATGTATTTGTAGATATTAACGATATGATTTATGATAAATATGGTCATCCTTATACTAATAGAGATGAAATGCTTCGTAGATTGTATGTTGCTTGTTCTCGCGCTAGTAATCAATTAGTATTATCTTATGGTAAGTAAAACTGTTGACGAATATCCTGATTGTGCTAGATGTCCAAATCGTATATTTAATACAGGTAAATATATACAAGGTGGTAGAGGAAGTATTCATGGAGATATTGTTTTCCTATTTCCTAGAGGTGATAGAAATTATTGTGAAGGTTATCAATTATTTACTGATATTGGTAATCTTTATGATGAATATTCTGGACGTAATAACACTGAAGATGTGTATATGACTTATAGTATTAAATGTGCTTGTTCTAATAATTATAATACATATCTTACTGCTATTGATAAATGTCGTAATATTCTATGGAAAGAATTAGCTAGAATTAATTACAAATATCTATTTGTATTTGGTGATGCTTATCGTAGTATTAGTGATAATCCAATTCCTAGATTTATGGCTACTGGCGGTAAATATGTATTTAGTAATTATTCTCCTCTTATTAAATTTAAAGATGATAATCTTTATCATGTATTTAAACAGCGTTTTGCTGATGATATTAATTGGGTTAATCAAAATAGAAATAACTATGGATTAAATTATATAAATGATTAATTGTATAGCTTATGATGTTGAAGTTTTAAGAAATTTCTTTTCTATTACTTTTGTTAGTATTAATAGTTATCTTAAAGTTTTTAAAGATTGTGTTAATGCTGATGGAAAAGCTATTCCTTTAGTTCAAAAACTATCTGTTGAAGAAATTAAAGCTCGTCTTAAAACTGTTGAAAAATATAAGTTTTATATAACAGATAAAGATGATAGTCAATTACTTTCTATGATAGATTATATTAATAAGACTAGATGTTATAAAGATTCTAATGGAAATATTATTCGTACTGACTTGTATGGATTTAATAATTTCAATTATGATAATCTTATGATTGCTGCTTTACTTAGTTTTTATATGCGTACGAATAGTACGAAAGAACTTATTAATAAGTTATATGAAACTAGTAAAACTATTATTTCTAGTCAAGATGATAAAGATAAATTTAAAACTGATTTTTATCTTAATAGTCTTAGAAAATATAAACTACCATTTACAGGTGTTGATGTAATGCGTATATTTGCTCTTAATAAAGCAAGTGTAGTTGTAGATAGTAAAACAGGTGAACGTAAACCTGTTCCTAAAGGTTTAAAACAAACTTCAATTAATCTTCAATGGTATGAACTTCTAGAATATGAACTTCCTGATATTGATGAAGAAGAAGCTGAACTATATAATGAAATTCCTAGTCTTAAAGGGATGAATATTAAACAGCTTAATAAACTAGTAGATAAATGGGATAGATTTATTCTTGATAAGTATATTGAGCCTATGATGTATTATAATCTTAATGATGTTTTCATTGTAGCTGAAATAGTTCGTCTTTATCCAGAAGAAATTAAATCTCGTTATGCTATTAGTAAAGCATATGATGTTGATGTTCTTAATTCTAGTCGTAGTAAAACTGCTGATATTCTTTTTGAGAAATTTTATAGTAAATTTAGTGGTCTTGCTCCTGAACAATGGAAAGGTAAGAAAACTGAAAGAACTGCTATGAGTTTTAAGAAAGTTATTTTTCCTTTTATTAAATTTAAAACTAAACCTATGCAAGACTTTCTTGATGAATGTCTTAAAACTACTATTTATAGAGTTAATAAAGATGCGTTTAGTAAAGAAGTTAAAATTGGAAATGTAACTTATACTGTTGCAACTGGAGGTTTACATAGTCAAGATAATCCTGTTGAACTTTGGAGTAGTGGAAGAGAATTATTTCCATCCTCTACGGGGGGTCAACACGATGTTCTTAATGACGATGATTATGTTTATATTCATGCTGATATTAATAGTATGTATCCTAGTATTATTGCCGCTCATAAAGTAGCTCCAGCTCATCTTGATACAAATGCTTTTTGTAATCTTATTGGTTGGCTTAAAAATAAAAGAGTTGAAGTTAAACACAGCGATGAAGATACTGTTGACGGAATTGATAGAGATACTTTAGCTTTAGTTTTAAAGATTGTTATTAATTCTGTTTATGGTAAACTTGGATTTGAAAATGGTAATCTTTATGATAGATTAGCTGTACTTAAAACTACTATTAATGGGCAGTTAATGATGCTAATGTTGGTTGAGGAATTAGAGTTACACAATATTCATGTGTTAAGTGCTAATACAGATGGTATTGTTATTAAACTTTATAAACGAGATATTGATGTTTATAATCGTATTAAAGATGATTGGGAACAAACTACTAAACTTAAGTTTGATACTGATTATTATCATTGTCTTGTTAGTAGAGATATAAATAATTATCTTAGCCAATTTAGAGTTATTAAAAATGGTGTTCATAAACTTAAACTTGAATCTAAAGGTGCTCTTAATCCTATGATGTATTCTTTAGATTTAACTAAAGGTTATTCTATGCCTATTGTTGCTCAAGCTATTGAAAACTATTTTCTTAAGAATAAACCTGTAATGGATACTCTTCAAGAAGCTACTAATATTCTTGACTTTTGTCTTACTCAAAATGTAGGTAAACAATTTCATGTAGAAGAAACTAAGATTGAAAATGGACAAGTTACTCATGTTATTTGTCAAAGATATGTTCGGTTTTATGTTTCTAATAGAGGTTATATTATTGAAAAAGTTCATAACGATAATGGTTCTCGTAGTAGAATGGCAGCTGGTTCTGTTGTGACAGTTATTAATAGTCTTGATGATAAAGATATTTCTCTTAGAGATATTAATTTCAAATTTTATTATCAAGAAGCTATGAAGATTATTAATCCTATCAAACTTAAAATTTCTCCTAAAGGTAAAGGTAAAAGTAAAATTAAAAAATATAGTGGTATGTATAATCCTATTTTTAATGAAGATGATTTTGGATGAAAAATATAGTTGAAGAATCATATAGTAAACTTATTAATAAATGGGGTTCTAAAGATTATAAGGGTATTGGAACTATCCATTGTGTTCAACCTCTTGATTATTCTGAAATTATAAGTAGAGTTATTACTCTGATGAGGAATAAAAATCCTAATCTTAAAATACTTATTGTTACAGATAATTGGAAAAGAAGAACTGAAATTGTTGATGGTCTTAAAAATCATAATATAAATATAGATACTATTAATATTCTTACTCATACTTATGTTAATAGTAGATATAATTATAGTTATGATATTTCTATTGTTGTTGGAGTTAATGAATGGAATCTTTCTTGTAATACAGTTTTTAATCATGCTAGATTTAAACTTATGATTATAACTAAAGATACTATTGATACTGCCAAGCTAAAAGAAATTTATACTAATATTCCACCTATTAATGATAATATAAGTTCTAGTGGTATTAATGCTATGCGGGCTTTACTCCCCGTAGAGGAACACAGAGAGCCAATTTTGTTTGTTAATCAAGATGATATTGCTAATTACGATAAATATACTGAATTTATTACTCAGACTATTCAAGTATTTGGTAATCTTGATAATATTAAATGTGCTCGAAATGGTACTCAAGATGGACGTAGTGCTATTCAATATATTACAGAAATAGCTGAATATAATGGATGGAGTGCTGATATGGATATGACTAATCCTTTTAGTAAACAAATTGATGAATGTTATAATCCTCTTGTTCTTGCTGAACGAGTTAAGACTTTTTATAATATTGTTCGTGAACGTATGCTTATATGTTCTGATAATGTTTGTAAGCTAGAAAGAATAGTTGAAATTATTAAAGATAATCCTGATAAACGATTTCTTATTATTAGTAAGAGAGGTGAATATGCTGCTACTGTAACTAAATATATTAATGATAAATTAGGTGAAATTTGTGGTGATTATCATGATAAAATTGAGGATAAAGTTCTAGTTGATAGTAATGGTATTCCTGTTTTGTACAAGTCTGGAAGCAAGAAAGGGACTGCTCGTATAATCAAATCTAAGGCTATTTCCACGCTGAATTTAAAGGCTTTTAATGATGGCTTATTAAGAGTATTATCTATAAAAAATAATTCAACTGACAGCCTAGAAACAAGCGTAGACGAATGGATTTTAACCTCACCTTTATGTGATACCATAGATGAACTTATCTATCGTTATAATAATGTTAATTGTAGTCAATCAAAACTTAAAGTACATAAACTTTATATAGCTGGTACTATTGAGGAAGCAAGTCTTAAAAAGGAAAAGTTATCGGCTAACCATGAAGTTATACAGAATGTTAATTCTGATATTAGTGCTCAAAATTTTGATGATATTATTTGCTAGTATAAATATAATAGTTACATTTGTTGTGTAATCAAAATCGCTCTTTGATAGAATGGACGAAGATAAAGAAGTTAAAGTTAATGATACTACTGTTACTGTTAGTAATAGTGGTATTGAAAAACAACATGGTGTTCAACATTCTGTTGCTCCATATCAGCTTAATTATATGAGTGAAGCTGAAATTGCAAGTCTTGAAGTATTTATCAAACGTGTTATGCGTAGTGATAAATGTGGTATTAAGTCTGTTGAAGATGGTCTTGCTATTGCAATGAGAGCTAAAGACCTTAGACTTCCATTTTCTACTTGCATTGAACATATTCATGTAGTTCAAGGTAAAACAGGTGTTGATGTTCACATTATTAAGGCATTACTTGTCAAAGGCAGCGTGAGTTGGGAAAAAGTAGATAATTATCGCGCTCTGTACGAATATACAGATGGCTTTAATGCTTATGATGAAGATAAACTTCCATCTGACTGTATTAAGTGTCTTACTCCCAAAGAGGCACAAACTAAAAATGCAGAAGATAAAGACCATGAACATATATATGTTTATCCTGTTAAATACTATAAAGATTATAATGGTAATGTATATAAAGAATATCAACTTAATGGTAAGTTTGAAATAGCTACTAATACTAATGAAGCTAAACAAATTGCTTCTACTGGTAAAGTTCCTGTTTATAGAATACCTGCTGTTCCTATTGATTATATTACTAGTTATCGTTTTTATCGTAAAATTGGAGAACGTAATATGGTTGCTACTGGTGAGTTTACTTATAAAGATGCTATTGTTGCTGGATGTTTTGAAAAAGATACTTATAAGAAATATCCTAAAATAATGATAAGTCATAGAGCATTTGTTTATGGTGCTCGTGAAATTGCTAATGATTTAATTATGGGCTGTTTAAGCACAGAAGAATTAAAGACTATGCAAGGTATTGATTTGAGTAATGAAGATATTATTGATATTACTGAAATTCAATAACATAAACAAACTAGAGAAATTATTATTAAACAAAACAGTCGTATGACTGATATTATTCACTTTTAAATTACAAAAATTATGAAAGACTTTAAGAAAGGTTTGAGTTTTGGTATGGGTATTGTTAATGCTGGTCAAAGAGCAGTTAGTGAAGAACCTGAATTGGTAGTTGTTTCTACTCCCGGTAGTTTCCGTATGACTGCCCAAGTTTCTAAAGCTCTCGGCATTGCTCATGGTGAATATGTAATGTTCATTAATAACTGTGCAAACATTGATAATGCTATTATCAATAAAGTACCCGAAGTTGTTGCTTTCTGTGAAGAACAAGGTTTGGATATTGAATCTCCCGAAGCTGCTATGGCTGTTCATGCTGAATTTGATATTTGGGCTTTGGCTAAAGGTATTGCTGAATTAGATAAGAATGGTAATCCTTGCACTACTCGTGTTCGTATGACTAAGAATGATAAAATTAAGTATGTTAATACTTATTTCCAAGAAACTCTTGAAGGTGCTTTATCTTCTTCTAATGAAGAACTGAAAGCTGCTCTTGGTCGTGAAGGTATTACAGAAGATGAACAGAAAGAACTTTTGGTTAGCTGTATTCAAGGTGATGAAGTTGTTAAAGTTAAAGGTTCTAAATGTGCTAATACTGCTGCTTTGTCTGGTATTGGTGTAACTCTTAACTTTACTGATTCTAATGTTTGGAAACAGTTGAAAGCTGATATGACTGATGAAGAAGCTACTTCTAAGAATCGTGTTTATACAGTAGATATTGATAACTTGCAAGAAGCTGTTGTTAATAACGGTCATAAAGATATTGTTGTTAAGATTGCAATGCTTACCGAATATAAAGATGAAGAACCTATTCGTATCGGTAAGAAAGCTGAAAAAGAAGAAACTGCTGAATAATCAAATCTTCGTCCTAGAAATATAGTATCTTGAACATAGAGCTGCATTGTTAGTATTGCTAATAGTGCAGCTCTTATTTTATCTAATAATTCTTTTAATTACTTTAATTATGTCGACAGAAAAAGAAATTAAGAATGAAGCTACTGTTGTAGCAAGTGCTGAACAAACTGCTAATGCAGAAGTACAAACTCCTAAAAAACGTAGAGGTAGAGGTATTAATAACGATTTACGTGATGTAACTCGTAAAAAGTTTGATGAACGTACTGATTGTAATAAAGCTAATGGCTTGTTTATTGGTCATCTTGAAGATGTTAAAGTTGATTGGGCTACATTGAAAGATGATGTTCAAGGTATGCCTTCATTTGCTGGTATGAGTATTCCTTATCTTACATTTACTTTTGCTAGTAATCATGAAAATATCAATGAACGTCGTTATGTAACTCAACGTCTTCTTCCTGCTGAAAGTAATGTTGAAACTATTCCCGGTGGTAAAGGTGCTTGGAAAGTTGATAACATTTTTCGCTTTATGAAACATATATATAATGTATTTGTTCTTAAAGGTCGTAATTTAACAGAAGAAGAAATTGATGCTCTTACTTTGCCTTTTGAAGATTTTGATGAAAATATGCAGTATGTACCTGTTGAAGCTGAAGAAGTTATAGCTGGTTATAAGACTGTGTTTGAAAATTATGTTAAGTTACTTAATAATAATGGTAAGCCTGTTTATAATGATGCTAAAGGTAAACCTATTACTATTTGGATGAAGCTTCTTCGTTTCGTTAAGAATGATGGTAAATGGCGTGCTGTTGTTGGAAGTAAATCTTCATTTGGTGATTTAGGATTTCCTACATTTATCAATGATGGAGTTATTGAACTTTATAAAGAACAATCTGCTCCTAGTTTGCATATTGACCCTTATAAAGAAAGTATTGTTTATCAAAAATCTGCCGAACAAGCTAAACAGCCAAATGTTGCTATGCCCGGTGTAGGTGTAATGCCTGGTGTTCAAACTGCTACTCCTATGAATCCTGTTAGCGGATTTAATGGCGGTGGAGATTTTAGTCCATTTGGTGGCGGTAATGATGCTGCTGGTGCTTTTGTTAATCCAACAGAAGATTTGCCATTTTAAAAAATTAAAGTTAGTTAAATAGTTGTATGTAAGAGGATTGGGTACTATTTTAGTGCCTAGTCCTCTTTTTTTATATGTTCACGATAAAGGTCAAATTAGAAATATTATGAAAAGAAATATTAGTAATACTATTTTAACTAAAGATTATATTTTCTCTAAAGTTAGTCAAGTGACTATTTTTAGTACTTATACTGGAATTAGTGTTGAAGATATACAACATTGTATAGATACAGGAGAATTTATATCTAGTCCTTTTCGTGAAGATACTCATCCTAGTTTTGGTTTTAGATATGATAATAGGAATAAACTTAAAGGAAGAGATTTTGCTGGATATTGGTGGGGAGATTGTATAGATGCTGCTGCAACTGTACTCTCTGAAATTGTTCATAAGCAAATTGATATTTCTATTAAAAGTCAATTTCTATTTGTTCTTAAACATATTGCTTATACTTTTAGAAATATTATTTATGGACAAGATAAAGATGAAAACAACGATTATAATATTGCTAGGGCTATTAGTAATGTACGTAATCATAAACCTATTATTGAACTTGTTACTCGTCCGTGGAATAATTTAGATGCTAAGTATTGGGGACAATTTGGTGTTAATCTTAATTTTCTTAATACTCATTTTGTTTATCCTGTTGACCAATTTTATATTAATCGTTCAACTAATCCTATTCCTAAATATTTTTATGATAAAAATAAAACAGATTTATGTTATGGTTACGTTCTTGGGCAAGATAAAAGAGGAATAGTTAATGTTAAATTGTATTTTCCAAATAGGAATAAGAAAACTGAAGTTAAGTTTATAACTAATAGTAATACTATTGAAGGAGTTATTAATCTTGAATTAGATAATTATGATGTTATTATTATAACTAAATCTACTAAAGATAGATTAAGTCTTGAATGTTATCTAAAGAGTATTAATCATTCCATCCTCTACGGGGGGTCTACCCTTGAATCTAAAACTATTGGTATTGTTAATATTCCACATGAAACTTATAAACTTCGTCAAATTGAATATGATTGGCTTCGTAGTAAACTTAATCGAAATGGTTTTCTTATTAGTCTTATGGATAATGATAGAACTGGTCTTATGGAAGCTGTGATTCTTAAGAATGATTATGATATTATACCTATTATTATTCCTAAAGAACTTGGTGTTAAAGATTTTGCTGAATTGAGAAGTAGTTATTCTACAAATGTTATTAATGAACTAACTCAACAAGTTGTTAAATATATAGAAGATAATTATGGAGAAGAAAGTGAATTTACTTGGGATACGGAAGAAAGTAATACTTTGCCATACTAAAAGTTTAGCTGGTGTTACATATACTGTTATGCGCCCAATTACTGAAGAGGATGAACAAAATCTTGATAAATGGGAATGTATTAATGTAGATGGTAAACGTATTGATAAAAAAGATATTTATTGTTATGGAGAAATTAATCTATCTTCTAATGATGACGTTGAATATATCAAAAAGTTTAGCTTACTTGATACTGATAATGGTGGAACTGTTCATAGTAATTTTAATTATCAAGAAGGTTATGCTCTTATTGAAGGAATAGCTAAAACTTATCCTACATTTGATATTATTGAATGGTTTAAATATAATCATTGTCTTATAGGTAAACCAACTCGTATTATTATTTATAAATGTAAGAAAGAAAATCTATGATAATAAAAGGATATGAAGAAAAGCTAGATGATAGAGATATTAGATATATTAATTATGTTATTGATAAATCTACAATGGCTGATGCAATTGAATCTTATATTAAAGATTTAGATTGTACTATTATTTATCCTGATGGTTCTCGTCCTAGACAAACTATTAATTATGGTTATCGTATTACTCTTTCTAGTATTGAATATATTCTTGATAAACTTTATCTTGTTCTAGAACATCATCCAGAAAAAGCTCAAAGTTATATTGATTATCGTAATAGTATTATTAAAAGAATTATTGATATACATGAAAAAAATCTTGATTTCGAGAGAAGAAACCCAGTACGATATTATAGTAAAGAACCAAGGAAACGCACTAGAAGTTCTAACAGAGTTAATCAATCAAAAGATGTCTTTACAGGTAAACCCATTGATGTTAGCACCGGTATTGCAAAGGCTATTAAGCCTAAAAAGGAAACGATTGCTCAGCGTAAAGCTAAACTTCTAGGTGGTAAAGCTGTTAGTTTTGCATTTAATGGTTTAAAAATAAGTGAACATAATGAATAAACTTTATCGTAGAAATAATAATGGTGTGCCTACTGTTTGGTGGGCTGAACTTGACAGTGGTACTAATAGTATCACTGTTTTTTATGGTCTTGTTCGAGGTAATATTCGTAAAGAAGTTTATGCTGTTACTCAAAAAGATGGTCAAAAAGAACTTGAAAGTAGATATAATGATAAGATTAAACAAGGATATACATATCTTAATGAACTTTGTGATATGCAGGGTTTACCCCCCGTGGAGGATGGAGATAATGATACTCTATTTAATTTTCTAAATACTTATCTACCTAAAGACCTTAGTAATGGAAACAGTAATCTTTTACTTCCAATGCTTGCTAAAACGTATAGTGGTAATGTTTGGAAAAAAGTCAGTTGTATGTATGGTCAGTATAAGATTAATGGTCTTCGTTGTATTGTTACTGCTTATACTCAAAATGATATGTTTAAACCTGTTAGGCTTCGTTTCCAAAGTCGTGAAGGTCTTATTTGGCATACTCTTGGCTATCTTGAAGATTATCTGCTTGCTACTATTAATACAAATATTATCGACGATATGATTAATGGATTTGCAGCACTTGATGGTGAAGTTTATCTTCCGGGTTATACTATTAATCAAATTAATCATTTTGTTAAAGATGCTAATTGTGTTGAAAATAAACTTCTTCAATTTTGGTGTTATGATATTATGATGGAAGGTAACCAAGCTCATAGAAATATGTATCGTTATCATATTAAAAGTTCTACTTCTTTTAATAATATTGAAGAACATTATAATAATAAAGAACGATTGATTATTCTTCCTAATATATATATTGATAATGATGATAAAGCTATTAAAGCTAGAAATGAATTTATTAATCTAGGTTTTGAAGGTCTTATACTTCGTAATACCGAAACTGATTATCAATATGGTAGGCGTAGAGCTAATTATATGGAGAAGTTTAAAGATGCTGCTGAGGGAGATTTTATAATTCTTGATATTTATAAAGAAAAGAAACGTGATTTACCTATTCTTCTTTGTAAAAATGATATTAATAATGAAAAGTTTGAAACTCGTTTAAGTACTAGTCATATCGTTCAACAGGAAGTTTTATTCGATTCTCAATCTTATATTGGTAGAACTGTTCATATAGAATATGGTGAACGAAGTGGCGTTAGCAGAGTTCCATTTCATATTAAAACTGTTGTTATAAATGGAGATACTAGATTATAATGTAATTAAGAATAATAATTTTGATAGAACTAAATCTTATTTTAGTTGTTATTATAAATCTATTATTCTATTTACTGATTATGATGCTAAAAGTTATAATTTTGCTATTAGATATAATGATATAACTAAAAGTAATGAACTTTATGTGATTTTGTATAATGATAATAGAATTAATAATAGTGTTCCTATTATTCGAGATGCTAATACTGGATTTAAATTATATATTCCTAATAAAGTTATTAGACTTCTCGATACAAGACTACGTAATTCTTTTGTTATGTCTAAAGATGATTTTAATATTAATGTTAAGTTTGTAGAAGAACGTAATGATTTTTGTATTATTTATCATATAGATATTGATTAAGGTGAAGCCTAGTACACAATATGATGTGCTAGGCTTTTCTGTTTTACATGGGTGTAAAATTGTATATGACACGTTCGTAGACATGATTCTTTTTGCCTGTATTCAATTTTATATATCTAAATGATTAATCTATCACGATAAGATTTGCGTGTCATGGCAAGCCTTAAAATGCGTCATTCTCACTATGATATTTAACATTAAATTCAGCATCATTATTACTAGTAAATTCCTATTATATTTTTATATTTGTCTTGATAAACAAAAACAAATTATTATGGCTATTAATAAAGTTACTATTGTTGGTATTAAAGGATTTAAAGGAAGTGGTAAAGATACAGTTGCTTCTATGATTAGTTATATCTTTCATGATGGTATTATGAAAGCTAATTATGATACTTGGCTTCTTTATCATAAAAATGGGTTTGTTGAAAATGATGAAATAATTATTCATTTTGCTGATAAACTTAAAGATGATATTGCTGCATTTTGTAATATTGACCGTAAACTTCTTGATAGACAAGATATTAAAGAAGAAAATTATTATAATTTTAAAACTGGTATTGTTTCTACTAATATCAAAGATACAGATAGAGTTATTAATAATATAGGGGAAATTAATTATGATAATTTATCTTCACTTCTTTCTTTAAATAATAATATTTCTATTAAAATTAGAGTTCTTCTCCAATATTATGGTACTAATGTTATTAGAAATCATTTTTGGCATAATGCTTTTGTTCATTATACTATTAATAAAGCATTTGATATTAGAAATAAACTAGGTCAATGTATTATTGCTGATGCTAGATTTGATAATGAATGTAATGTTATTAAAGTATGTGGTGGAAAAATAATAAGAGTAGATAGAAGAGTTAATAATGATAATCATGAAAGTGAACAAATAAAAATTTGTGATGATGATTATGTTATTGATAATACTGGTACTCTTGTTGGTCTTTTCTATAAAGTTCTTAAATTTGTAACTGATTATATGGTATGAAATTACATCCTATTTTTGGTATAAATGCTCTTGCTAGAGTTTGTATATGTTGTGGTAAAGTTATTGGTTATACTCCACTTGGAAATTCTGTTGAAGAAGATGCTAGTAAGAGTAAACAAATAGCTGAAGCTATTGTATGTAAAGAATGTATAGATAAGCTTGATAGTGAAACTTGCTTTATAGCTTGTGACATGGATAAAGATAATTATATAACTGCTACTTATGATACTTTATGGATTAGAAATAAAGGTCTTAAAGAGTTTTTTAAAGAACTTGATTCTATACAACCTATTAATATTATGCCTAAAGAACATTTTTATACTGTGTTTGGAAATATAATTAAAGATTTTTATAATAATCAAGAAGATGAAAATAATTGAACCTAAAGTTGAACTTTGGCAACAAGGAGATGATTCTAAAGCTCATGTTGCTAGATGCGCAAGAGTTTGTTATGGTAGAGAAACAGGTAATGATGAAGCTACTATTAAACGACTTATTAATGATGAACATTGGAGTATGTTTCGTCATGGAACTTATTATATGATTGCTAATGATAGTGATAAAACTTTAGAAACTATTATTATTAATTATGCTAATACTATTGGTTTTAGTTATGATTATAAAAAACATGTTTATTATATAACTGTTAATGGTAATTGGGTTTTAGACCATAAAACACAATTTGGTTATCTATCTAAATATATTGTTCCTATTGAAGATTTTCGTAATACTGAAATAGGATTTCATATGATGAGATATACTTTTTGTGTTGATACACAAATTAGTACTTCTCGTGAATTAAACCGCGTTAGTCCTAATAGTATTGCTGAAAAATCAACTCGATATGTTTATGAAGATGGAACGATTTGTAGACCTCATTGGATGAGTGATGAAATTGCTACGCATTTTAATGAAGAGCCTTTATTTGCTGATTGGATTGATGATAATATAGAACATCAAAAAGCATATCATTATATTAGTTCTTGTAATGATAGTTTTTTTAATTATAAAGCTCTTATTGATGAATTTGGTATGCATCGTCAAGATGCTCGTGGTGTTCTTCCTCTTGATACTGCTACACGTTGTGTCTATACATATTCGATTGATGAATGGTTTGATATAATCAGAAAACGTGTGTATAATACTACAGGTAAAGCACATCCTAATGCTACTATTATATGTAAACTTATAGAGCAAGAATTAAATGGACTTGGATATGAAGTTAAAATTTAATTTTAATAAAAGAAATAGATATAAAAATATTTGTTCTATTGAAGGATGTAATAATAGTGCTTGTGGTAAATATTGTAATAAACATTATCATCAAATTAAAAGATATGGTAATATTAAAACTCGTACACGCTTTGATAAAAATGAAATTATTATAAATGATAATATTGCTAAAATATTATTATATGATAATAATTGTAATGTTATAGATTATACTATTATTGATGCTGAAGATATTAATAAAATTTCCAAATATAAAATATCTAAATGTGGAAATTATGCTTATGCTAATATTAATAATAAAAATGTTGCTTTACATAGAATTATAACAAATACTATTAATGAATTAGATAAAATTCATAATCCTATTGACCATATAAATGGTAATTGTCTTGATAATAGAAAATCTAATCTTAGAATTTGTACTATATCTGATAATATGTATAATACATATAGACAAAGAAATAGTTCTACTGGTGTTAGAAAACATATTCAAAAAGGTAAATATATTTCTTATCAAGCGTATATTTCTATTAATAATAAACAAATAAATCTTGGTTATTTTGATACTAAAGAAAAAGCTATTGCTGCAAGAAAATTTGCAGAAAGAAAATATAATATAAATAACTTTTCATACTAATTTAATGGAACTTGGATATGACTTCAGAGATTGATAAACTTAAACACTTTCATGTTGAAAATTATAGTGGTACTAATTTCACTGATGATTTAAATGATGGTGAAGAATTTCTTTATACTACAATTGGAATTAAAGATGACAAAGAAGTAACATTTCTATGTAAATATGTTAAAAATAAACATATTGAAGTTTGTCCTAATTGTGTATTTAACAACTATCTTTGTTATGGTCTTTTATGTAATATTGTTGTTCTTAAAGTAGTTAAAGATGAAGAAATGAGAAATAATAAATAAATTATTAACTATTTAAATATTAAAGTTATGGGAAGAAGATTTTATAGTTTTAATAACCGTTTTAGAACTACTAAAAATACAGAAGCCTTTGTATTTGAAAATGGTGGATTTGTTGGTAATCTTGGTTTAGTAAAAAAAACTATGGAAGAAATATACTGAAGCTATTTATAAATATAGAACTAATACAGGTAAAATGACTGCTAGTGATTATACTCATTTATTTGGTTATTTAAATCCTTATTATCGTTCTGCTTATAATATACCTAAACGTAGAAAATAATGGCAAATATTTATAATATTACTGCTGAACTTGAGGATATATTTCTTGAGTTAGAAGAAAATGGGGGTGAATTAACTCCTGAACTTGAAGAACGTCTTGCTATTACACAAGAAAGTCTTAAATCCAAACTTGATAGTTATCGTAAAGCATATACTGTACTTAATCTTGAAGCTGAATCTTGTAAAAAAGAAGAGCAACGATTAGCTGTTCTTCGTAAAACTAAAGAAAACAATGCTGAAAGACTTAAAGGAGTTATGCTTGATGCTGTTATTGCTTATGGAGATTTAGGTAAATCTGGTAATAAAGTTATTAATTTAGTTGATAGTAAACTATATACTAAGAACAGTAAATGTGTTGAAATTGATGAAAATCTTAATCAAATATTTATTGATTTAGTTCTTGAACATTTACAATCTCTTTGGGATAATGATATGATTGATAGTAATTTCTCATTTAGTAGAGATGTTCTTCTTGAACAAATTAATGATAAATTTACTGAAAGATATCCCGAGCAATCTGCTAGACTTAGAGAAGAAACTGGAGGTTATTTTACGCTTGATGATTTAGATTGTATTAAAGTTAAATTTGAAATTGAAAAACCTATTGGTGATTTAGCTAATAAAATTAATTTTGATTTACTTAATACTTTCTTTAATCATCAACATGAAATGACTAGAAGCAGCAGTGTTAATAAAACTATTATGAAGAATATTCTTAATGATGGTAGAGATATTAGTATAGCTAAATTTGTTGAAAATACTAGTCTTATTATTAAATAATTTGGTTATACTCCCCGTAGAGACAGATTAAGTTCATCCTCCACGGGGAGTCAACACTACTAATCTTGCTAATTATGGAACTAGAAGAAAAAGTAAAAGAATTAATAAAATGGTATATGGATACTTATGGTGTTAATAAAGACCAAGCTGTTAGAGATATTGAAAGTGCTATGTTACGTATAAGTCATAAATAATATGTATAAAGTAAAAGGTAAACCTTGGGCTTATTCTGGTGCTATTGATGTATCAGATTGTGCTACTGCTAAAGAAGTTATGCTTAAAGCTGGACTTAATTTTAATGTAGCTAAATGTGAACTAGTTGGTAAAATGCCTATTAAACTTACTGGAACTGATGAAGAACTTGACAGAATTATTAAAGAACAAAAAGAAGGCGCTCATGTTTTTGGTACTGACATTTATCGTAAGTGTGATAACGCCTTTGCTACCTATCGTACTGATTACAATATTCCTTTAGGTGTTGTTAAAAGTAAATATACTATTGTTCAAAATAATGATGCTTTTAATTTCTTTGATGACGCTATTGGTAAAAATTCTGCTATTTGGCAAACTGCTGGATTTTGGGGAAATGGTGAAAGAATATTTGTAAGTGCTAAACTTCCTAATAATATTCTTGTTAAAGGTGACCCTGTTGAAAATTATCTAGTATTTACTAATACTCATGATGGTAGTGGTGGAGTTAAGATTTTATTTACTCCTATTAGAGTTATTTGTCAAAATACTCTTAATGCTGCTATTCGTACTAGTAGTAATTATGTTAGTTTTCGACATACAACTAGTGTTCATAATAAGATTTCTGTTGCACAAGAAATACTTGGAATTAGTAAAATTAAATCTGAAGAATTTGGTCAATATTGTAATTTACTTGCTAATATTAAAGTTACTGATGAAGATGTAATTCAATTTATTGGAGAAAATCTTCTTACTAGTGATGAAATTCAACGTTTAAAAGATACAGGTCATACTATTAAAGATATTGCTTATCGTAGTGGTTTAGCTTTAACTGATAGTAAAATAAGTAGTAGAAAAATGAATGTTATTTCTGATACTTATAGTTATTATTTTGATGGTCCAGGTCAAAGAGATATTCTTGGTACAGCTTGGGGTGCAGTTAATGCTATTAGTGGATATTATTCTAATATAGATAATATTGAAGGTACTAAGCGATTTGATAGTATTTGTTATGGTGATAAATCAAGAAAAATAGAAAATGCTTTTGCTCTTGCAGAAGCTCTTTTAATTTAATAATTTAATTATATATGGAAGTAAAAGTATTTAAACTGAAAGAGATTAAACTTCTTAGTGGAGATGTTGTAGATGTAAAGAAATGTTGTATGGTTCAACCCATTCTACCTACTTATGGTAAAGAAGGTGATGCTTGTATGGATATTTATCCTATTTGCTATGAATATGATGTAGATAAAGATAGATTTATTTATCATACAGGTTTAGCATTTAATATTGGAAATGATGCTAATGGTGAACCTAATGAAATGTCTTTACGTCCTAGAAGTAATCTTACTAAATCTGACTTTTATATTAGTAATAGTCCTGGGACCTTGGATAGTGGTTATCGTGGAGAACTTCTTATTATTTTTAAGAATCGTACTTCTAGAGATTTAGTTCATGCTGTATCTACTCTTGTTGAAGTAGTTGATAAACTTAGAGAACATATGCATTTACCTGATAGTATGGTTGGTAATGCTAGACTTAAACTTAATAATGTTAGAGCCACAACTACTAATATTCTTGATAAACTTTATACTCCGCCATATAATTGTGATGGTGAAGATAGATGTTGTCAACTTATTATTAATAGTGCTGAACGTATTAATTGGAAAGAAGTTGAATCTATTGAAGAATTAGGAGAAAGTGAACGTGGAAACAAAGGATTTGGAGAAGGAACCGGTGGAGCAGCTAAAGCTTAAAGTTGGTGCTCGTTATATTCATAATAAAACGTCTAATGAATATGTTATTGATAATATTACTAAAATGAAACATCCAGATACAGGTGAATGGATTCCTGCTGTTATATATCATAAAACTAGCGAATCTGATATTTTATGGTGTAGAAGTGTTGAAAGTTTTAAAAGTCATTTTAGTGATGCTAAAGTTGAAGGAGATGAAGTTTATCTATGAAAAAGTTAATACTATTTTATTTACCTGATTGTAATGTTAGTAAACTTTTTGAAGAAAGGCTTCACAAAGCTCTTGCTCTACCTGAGTTTGCCGGTAGGTTTAATCTTATTAGGTATAATCTATATACTGATACTGGTAGACAAGAAGCGCGTAGTGCTGGTATTAGTGATGCTCCTACTGCTTATTGTAATGGTGATATTCTACGTGGTGTGCAAAGCGATTACACTATTAGAAAGTATCTTCGCAAGCTGCTAAGAAAGTCATAGATATGATTCTTTTGCCCTACATTGAATTTTAATTGTTATTGTGATTAATCTATCACGATATGAATATCATTCAATGTGGGGCTTTAAAATAGCTAATTTTATAAATTCTCATTATATTATACGAATACTATGGTTAAAATTGAATTTTATTATAAAAGTGCTGATAAAGATAAAACAGAAGCTATGAGAGAAGCTATTGATATAGCTTTATTTGGTACTAATGTTCAATGTAATTTTAAAAATCTTCCTGACCATCTTATTCTTGAAGATATGATACTTGAAAAAGCTGTTGCTGGTAAGAATATTACTGAATATCCTACTTGTATTATATATCGAGATGATACAGAATATAAACGATATAGTAATTCTGTTACTTGGGAAGAACTTCGTAATGATATTAATTATCTTACTGGAGATGAACCTACAAGACAAACAAATAATATATTTGTTGAAGCGTTTATTGATGAACATGATTGTATAACTCGTGCTAAATGTGCTGATGCTATTGCTTGGATGTGGAAATATCAGAATACTAAAGTAGAATATATTCAAACTAATGTTGATAATCCGAATAAGTTTGCTGTTGTAATTAAAGATAGTTGGAGAACTTATGCTACTTATGTATATTCTGATAGTCTTACTACTGAAATGATTAAGAATACTCTTCTTAGAGTTCCTAATACTATTAAAGAAGCTGTTAAAAATAATGCTATTGTGTTATGATACGTATTGATTGTTTTACTAGAGATGGTTGTGATGCTTGTAAAATAGCAATTAAAAATATAACTGATGCTATTAATGAAGCTAATTGTGATATTACTCTTAATATTCGTAATACAAATCTAGATGATATTCTAAGAAAAGAAATTACTAAATTTCCTACTACTGTTATTACTAAAGTCAATAATGATTATAAAAGAAAAGAATTAGCTCGACTTGAAGGTAGTTTTTCTAGTGATTATATTAAAGATATTATTAATAAACTTGAAAAAGAATAAGCTATGACAGTTAAAGAACTTATAGAAATGCTTAAAACTTGCGATGAAGAATCAATAGTATATATTGATTATAATGGTGATATTAATTCTATTAATGAAGTATGTGATTATAGTAATAATTGTGGAGAAGTTATAATAGTTAGTGATTAATTAAATTTTAAAGCTATGAGTAAATTTATTGGTGTTAAAATGATTGAAGCTGTTTCCATGACAGCTCGTGAAGCAAATGACAAAGGTTATAGAATTGGTAATCATTCTTTTGAAGAAGATGGTTATGAAGTAACTTATCCAGATGGATATAAATCTTGGAGTCCTGCTAAAGAGTTTGAGAAAGCTTATTATAAACTTGAAGACCCTACTGGAGATACTCTTAAAGAAAATGATATTAAGAGATTTATTAAAGGTATTGAAAATGTAAAAGTTGGTACTAAAACAACTAATACTACTCTTACTTGTCTTACTGGATTTGAAGTTCATGGTCAAGCAGCTTGTGTAAAACCTGAAAACTTTGATTTAAATGTTGGTTCTAATTATGCTCGAATTAAAGCTGAAGATAAAATTTGGGAAGGTCTTGGATTTGTTCTCCAATGGGCTAAATATGGACTAAAGAAGTAAATAGTATTAATGCTAATGGTTTATATGTTATATGTAAAGCTGGCTCTAATAGAGCTGGCTTTATTAAATTTAATGATTAGTTTGGACCCGCTACGAGTGCTACGCACTCTTCGCTATACTCCCCGTAGAGGATGGAATGGTAGTTGTGCTAGTAATATTAGTATAGTTATTAATAATAATGATTATATTGATTGAATGAATACTAGTCTATTCCATCCTCCACGGGGAGTTGAGCGTAGCGAAGCGGAGCGTTCTACTAATCCTTAAACTTATAGTCGTTGGCATGACTGAAACCTCGGTAGCTAAGCTAGTCTTACTACTGGGGTTTATTTTTATCTTATTGTTAAACTTAAATATATTATAATTATGGTTGCATTTATTGTTCTTATTGGTATTATATTTGGTGGTGTTAAACTATTAGCAGTTGCTAATAATATTAGTGATAGTGAAGCTATGGATAAGTATAGTGGAAAACTATTTGTTGTTGGTATTATAGTTTTTATTATTCTTATGTGTGTTATTGGTAATAATGATGATGGTTTTAATTAAGATATTACTATTATTAATAATCATATAGGCTATGCGCCTACGCACAAAGGTTGCACCTTTGATTGGCTTATAGAATAGACTAGATATTCGTAGTCGTTAAAGTGCTGATAATCAGTATAAAAGCTATGTTAAATCAACACCCGTAGTATGACTGATACAAAGATTAGTAGAACTAGTACAAAGATTAGTATAATTTTTTATTCTATTAACATTTGATATAGTTATATTTTTTATCTTTGGAATATAAAATTATATTCTTATGCCTACATTTAAATCTATTAGTAAAAGTAATAAACCTAATAATAGTATAGTTAATTATGCTATTAATGATGTTAATACAGTAGCTATTGTAACAAAAGATGGTGAAATTATTGATAAGAAAGATGTTCTTGTCATGTATGCTGATTCTAAAAGTCATAAGCAACTTATTGATGAACAAAAGAAAAGATTATATTTTAAAGTGTTTATTGATACTTTAGGTAATATTTATAATCTTACTAATAATGAAAAAAATGTTTTATTTTATATTAATAGTCATGTTCTTTTAACAAGACAAAAACCAGATAAAACTAAACTTTATTTTTCAGTTAATGCTATGTTTTATGATGATTGTGAAGAAGAAACTAAAGTTCCAAAGCCATCTATAAAATCAGCATTATCTAGTCTTAAAGACAAAGGATTTATTAATCATTATAAAGATAAAGAGGATAAATGTGTTAAAGGTTGCTATGTTGCTAATCCTAAATATATTTATAGTGGTACTCCTGAAGATTATGTTAATGATTGCTTTGAACTTCAAACTAAAGGTATTCTTGTATTAATATAAAATAAAAGGGCTTGCCTAGGTAGTGATACCATAGGCAAGCCCTTATTTTTTACTAGGTTCAAGTCCAGCTTATTCAAATATATCTTTAGCTATATCTTTATAAGGTATAATACTAAGTATATTTTCATCAAGTTTATAATAACTATTATTATTAGGTAAATCAAGAACTCGATTAATACTACGAACAACAGGTATATTACGAATAGCCATAACTTCAAACTTATTCATACCTTTATATCTACCAGTAGTATATTCCTCAGTAAAATCTTCTTCAATAAGGAATCTAGCAGCCATAGCAGTAGTACCAATTAAGTCATTAATAGTTTGTCCAATAGCAACAGGACTAGACCATAGTTTTTTACCTTCAGCATAAGCACCAAACGGAGTAAATGAAGCAGCTTCAGAAGCAAGACGGTCAGCATGATAAAGCATAAGATTATATATAATACTTTCATCATCATCTCCTCCCATACCAGTTATAGCAATTGCTCCAATAATGGCAGCTCCTACATAAAGTAAATCACCTAAATTACGTCTAATATTTGCTTTTTCATGTTCAGGAAGAAGTTCATAATTAAGTTTGAAATTAACAGCAAATGAAAGTAAATTCTTACCATAAGTTTGGAATGCTTTAAGAACATCACTTACATTATTAACTTCTCCTACGTTACTTTCTTTAAATGGAATAGTCAAATAATCATAAAGACTAGTATAACTACCTTTTTCAACAGTACCTAGAGTTTCATTATAATAACCATTCCAACGATAACGTTTCTTAAAACCAGGATAAAGATGTTTATGATATTGCATAACCATACCACCCCACCAATGTTGTTCAATATTAGCAGAACCAAGTTTATCATAAACACCATGAACTTTCTTATTTACTTCACGAACTTTATCAATAAATTTAGCATATTCTTTAAGAGTAAGTTTGCTATCAGGTTTTATTTGAGCAATTCCATCTTTAAGTTCAAATTGATTATAAATATCTGGAAGTTTAGCAAACTCTTTATCAATATTCTTAATAAGTTCTTTACGTTTAGCTATATATTCTCTTTGTTGTTCTTCATTAAGATAAGTCTTAACAAAATCGAATATAGGATTAGCTTTAAATAGATTATATTTAGCTCGTTTTTTATTATCAGCTTTAGCATCATCCATGAACTTATTGAATTGTTCAAGTAGAGCTTGGTTCTCTCCTCCACGGGGAGTATTTATTACAGACATAAGAGCATCTTGTTCAGCTTTACGATGATACATTTCTTTACTCATTATATCATAACCACCTCTACCATTATCAACAAGTCTATGAGATTTAAGCATAGCAAATAGCATAACATTTTGCATATAATGTTCACCAACAGATTGAGGACTAAATAGTAATCCACGAACTCTACGAATATTTTCTCTAAGACCTTCAGCAGTACTAACTTCAGTTACTCTATCAAAATCAACTACATGACTAAGTTTAATAATAGCATCTTGAAGTGTACTACTATTTTCACTATACATATTAGCCATATAACTAACAATTCCTTTAATCCATTCAGATTTACCAGCTTCCCAATCTTTAAGATTAATATATTCACCAGCAGCTCGTTCCATAAATATATTACTAGAACCAGTAAGAACGTTAGCAATACCACCAGTAATGTTCATCATCATATATTTACTACCAGCAATATTCTGAGCAAGAGAACCTAGTTTAACTAGATTAGGAGTTTTATTATCTTTATATTGTTCAAATACAAGACGACGAATAAAACTTCTAAGATGTTCACTAGTTCTAGTTTGTTTTTCTTGTTTATATTCAATTTCACCACCAGCACTAGCTTCTCTATTTTCACTTATACTACCTTTATAATTTATATCGTAAGCAGTATTACTAGTAATAATTTGGTCAGCAGTATAAAGAAGATTTTTAACTGTTTTAACAGCATTATATCTATTACTTTCAATTAAGAAACTATTAAATACTTCTTCCCAATTACGATTAAGAATATCATTATGAATTTTATTATTCTTTTCAATAATCTCATCTCTAGCTTTAATAGCAGCAGCTTTACGTTTACTAAATTCTTCATCACTTTCATTAGGTTCTTTAAATCTAGGTATAGTAGGAAGTTGTTGAGTATCTTTATTAACTAACTGAACTAATCTAGGATTAGGAATATCATAATCTTTATCAAAAGTTAAATCTTCATTATTTCTCCAACTAGTATTATTAGGAACATTGGCTGTCCAACCAAGAAAACTAAGAGCTTGCTCAAAGTAATCTTTAACAGTCATATCTTTAGATTTAGGCAAAGCTGGAAGATAACCCATATCAACATATCGCTTATTACTATTAGTAAAACAATACTTTTTCATAAGTTCATTTACTTTATTCATAAGTTCAAGTTGATACTCATTAAGATTAGTATAATTAGGATTATCATATCCTGTTCCTACTTTGTACTTATTAACAAAACTACTATATTCTGGATTAACAAGTTCTTCTTTAGGAGTAATATGCATTTGATTAATACGTGGTTCATAATTACCAACAACAGCTGAACCATCATCTTTAATCATTTGCATAGTAGTCCAAATACGAATAGGTTTAATAGTACGAGTATATGGGTCAAAATAATGATTATCTCTATACCATTGTTTATATTCAACACTATCAATACCATATTTGTCAAGAACTTCTCTTTCTTTTATATAGTAATATTGAGTAGTAGTTTCTCTAGTTCTCTTTTGAAGAATATTAATTGCAGCAGTTCTATCAATATCAGTCCATTTATCTAAATCTTTAGGTTTAATAATACCATAAATAGTTCGATTAGGTCTTTCTGCAATAGTTCCATTTTCTTCAACTTGTTCACTAAATACTTCTAGCCATTTATCATAATACTTTTTACCTTTAGCAAAAGCTCTATTTTTATCAAGTTCATATTGTTTCCAATTATAAGTAATATCACATTCACTTTCAATAAATTCAGCAACACGTTTTGCTTTAGCTTTATCAGTACTCTTTTCACCTCTAGTAATTTCATTAAATACTTCAAAACCAGTCTTGAGTTGTTCTAAATCTTCTTGACTAATATCAGCAGTATTAAGAGTTCTAGTAGCATTATCAAAATATTTTTCAAGTATTTTATTAATAGCTTCTCCTACATTAATTTCTTCTTCGCTCTTAGATTTATTACCTGTAAGATAATTATAGAAATCAGCACGATAAATTCTAAGTTCATCTTCAGCAGAACGAATAATACCAACATAAGGCATACCATTACCTTTAGTATATTTATATTTTCTAACTGTTTCAGCTTTAATAAGAGCGGCACGTTCTTCAGGTATTTTACGTCCATCAACTACGTTAAATTCATCTTTAGCTTGAAATTCTCTAATAGCAAGATTAAGAACACTATTACCTTTATTAGCGTCTTTAAGTTCTTCAAATGCCCAATTTAAATCTTCTATATCTTTAATATCAAGAATATATCTAGTATTCTTACGAATCCATTCTTTAGCTTCACGATATTCAGGAACTTTCATAAGTTCTTCCATACTAATAAGAAGATTACCATTAGCATCACGTTGACTTTCATATTTACTAATAATAGAAAGTTGTTCTTTAAGTTTAGAATCAAATCCTTCTTTAGCTTGCTTATCATAGAACATTTCTTTTACTTTACGAATATTAGTTTGATAAGCGCGAAGTCTTTCAGCTACATTCAAATCATGACCAATCTTTTTATTACCATCTTCATCATAAAGACTAGTAAGGCTATCCATTTGAGCATAGATACGTCCAAGTTCTTCATCTTGACTTTGTGTAGTAACATTATCAGTAGCTTGACTTAAAATATCTCGTATTCTACCATTAAGTCTTTTATATTCAGCAAATTCTTTAGGAATACCATCATCTCCTTTTTTAAGTCCTAATAAACTTCTTTCAAGATTTATAATATAAGTAGAATATTCAATAGTAACATTATTACCATCTTCATCTTGAACTGTAATTGGTTTAAGCTGATGAATAGTAGTCATATCAATAAATTTAGCTTTATTAGATAAAGCAATAAGATGTTCAACACTATTTATACCAAATTTTTGTTCAGCTTCAATAGCAGCATCTCTATATTTCTTCATCTTTTCTTCCCAAACAGGATTATTAGGTTGAATTAATCTACCATCATCATCAATTATACTATCAAGACTAACAGATTTACCATCTTTAGCAGCTCTAGATTTAAGTTCTTTAAGATAATTTCTAAAGTCATTAGATTCTTTAATACCATTAAGACGACCTTCTTCAACAGTACCCATTACATCTTTAAGTATATTCTGCAATACAAAGTTACGATTAGCACGAATATCTTGTATCCAATAATCCATAAATCCAGTATCACCATAAGCATCAAATTCTTTCATAAGACCACTTATATAATTAGGATTAGTAGTACGTAATTGAATCCATCTTTCAAACCAATCTTTTCTAGCAGAATGTACAGTAGTATTAGAATCAACTTGATTAACTAATTTTTGAATCTTTCTAATATTCTCTTTAGTTTTATCATCAAGATTTGTACTATCAATATCAATTTCGCTAATAAGTTTGTATTTATTCTTAAATGTATTAGCACTAAGAATAACATCTAAGAAACGATTTTGAAGTTGTTCATCTTTAAGAACTTTACCAATAACATCTTTATCGTTAATAGGTTTATCAATACCGTCAATTTTAATAAAACGATTAATATCATTAAGAATATTATTAGCTTCAACATCTATATAATTAGCAATAACTGATAATGAAAATTCAGAATTATCAGAAAGACTACTACTATCAAGATAATTAATTTCAGCATTATTCAGAGCATTAAGAACATTTTGAGCAGCAGGTTGACCATGACGAACAGCTCTTGAAATAATTAAACTAGCATTTTTAGCGAATCTACCAATAGGAGTTTGGTCATCAACACTACTATATCTATCAGTATTACTAGTAACTCTATCTATTTCATTTTCATTAATTTCAATAAACAATCCAAGTTTATTATCTTCAATATTAGAATATTTAGCTTTATATTGTTTTAAATCATCGCTTAAATTAATAGCAGTAGTTCCATTAATGTTAAGATAAAATTTATCATTAATAGTATATATAGTATTATTCTCAAAAGGAGTATTCATAAAAGGTTGGAAATACTCATCAGATATATATTTACCATATAGTTCAGGAACTTCTTTATAACCTTTATTTACAGCTTCATTAATATTATCTTTAATACCATCAATAAACTTATCTCTTTTTTCTTGTTGAGTAAGACCATCATAAAGGAGAACAGCTAATGGTTTATGAATATTATTATTAGCTATAATACTAGGCTCAATACTATTATAAGTTTCAAATGATTCAAGTCTATCAATAGGATAATAAGCTAAAGTTCCATCATAAGTTCCTTTAATATATAAATTTCTATTAATTCTAATAACATTAACAGCATCTCCATTTCTTATTATTCCTACATTATCAAGATTTTCTTGACCATTAAAAGTAATAATACCACTTCTTTTTAGACTATAATTAATTTTATTATTAGTAAGTCTTTTAAATGTATAACTAGGACAATTAAAACTATTATAATTCTTACGAATAAAACCAATTATATCTTCAACATTATCTTTATCAACAAAACCATAACTATTAATACCTTTCATAGCTATATCTCCAATAGCTATTCCGCCCTCACTCAATCCTCTAAGGGGAGTATTACTTATAAGTCTACTAATATTTCTAGTTCTAAATTTATGACCTTCAACAATAAAAGCATATTTAACTAAATCAAGAGCTGTAAGTTTAATAAGAGGGTTAGGATGATTCCAAGCTCTATCAAACAATCTATGGGCTTCATCATTAGTAATATCACCTTGTATATAATTAATATATTGAATATTTACATTCCGACGATTATTTCTTTCATCATTAGCAACTATTTCAATATGTTCAAATACACTACCATCTTGACTAAAATTACGTTTAATCCAATCAACTTTCTGAGCAGGAGTAAGTCTAGCAAATACATCAATTTCAGTTTGTGTAGGCTCAAATATATTTTTAACTACAACATCATCTGTTTTAATATTAATTAATGTACCACTAACTCTACCAACTTCTAAAGCTCTAGATTGTCCAGTACCATATTCTTTAATATATTTAGGATGAACAAAATCACCATTAACAATAGTAACAGGTAAATTAAGATAAGAACTACCATTATTACCTACTTCTAGTTTATTAATAAGATAATCTTTATAGTCATTATATAACTTTTCAGTCATTATTCCACCTTTAGTCCATTCTGCTATTCTATATACATAATCAATAAATACAGGATTAGCAGTTTCAAATACTTGTTGAGTAGCTTTAACACTAAGAGCAGTACTCATTTGTAAAAATGCAGCTAAACTAGGATAACTACTTTTAGATATATCTGATTTAATAAACGCATCTATACCACCACTAATATCAGGAAAAACACTCTCTAACAGCAAGGTTTGACCCCCCGTAGAGGATGGAGCATAAATATTACTATTTTCAATAACAGTTCTAGCATCTCTAAATACTTTATCACTAGCATAAAAACTTTGTTTAGCACCATATTTATCAGCACTAAGAATATTAAGATTATTACTTATATCCTGTCCGATTGAGTTTAACCGATTGAATTGTGCTAGAACATAAAGGTCAAATAAAGCCTGCTGAACGCCATTCATTTCCCCTCTAAGACGAGATTTATATGCGTCTGATGAAAATATAAGGTCAGGTGATGAAAATGCGTCAGAAACGCTTAAATTGAATAATTTCTTGAAAGTTTCACCATAACTTTTATCAATAGTTTCAATTAGCTTTTTACGTCCAGCAAAATTAACTTTTTCACCAAAACCAAGACTATGAGCAACTTCTCTAATAGCTTCAGTAAGCGGATTTTTAGTACCTTCCGCAAGAACACTATTAGTTTCTTTCCATTTACGAACTAGTATATCAATAGCAGGTTGCCACATAAATCCAATAGCAGTATCATAATTACTTCCAAAGTCAACAATAGTTTTAAAAGCATTAAACGTATAAGTATTTTCATTATGTATAGCTCCCTCTTTCATAACATCGAGAATATGAGCAGTAGTCTGAGAACTATAAGGATTAATCAAATAACCATCAACATTCTTATCATCTCCAGACCAACCAAAATTCTTATGAGTAATACGAATATGTTTATTACCAATAGTTTCAACATTTTCTTTACCGTATCTATTAACAGCTTCTTGCTCACTAATCACATCAGTAGTGTACATAACTTTAATACCTTCGCTATGATTAGCTTTAGTAACATTTCCAATACTCATAAAAGTATCTCTATTAACACTGATACCTTTAAGTTTAATACCAGAAGTAGCAGCATCAAACCAATCAAGTTGAGTAAAGAAATCGCTAGGAGCAACAGTTGTTTTATTAGCACCAACTATTTCTGCATAAGTTTCATTAGCTTCTTTGACATTTTCAAAGTTAGAAGTAGTAGTATTTTCTTCAAATGCAGCAGGATTATTAAGTATATCAATAAATGATTGAATAATAGCATTAGTTCTAGCAGCTTGACTACTTGTATCCTCCACGGGGAGTTTTAAGTATGATTCGTAAGACTTAAGCCCACCATCATTAGCAATTTTTTCAACAACTTTAAGATTACCATTATAACCTTCAAGAGTAGCATTAATAGCATCTTCGCTATTTTTTAAAGAAGCTCTAATATTACCTTGTTTATTATAAGTTTTACCAAGAATATTACGACTAGCTTTATCTACATTATCTTTAACATAATTAATATACCCTACTTCATCTTTAGTATATCTAGCATGAGTAATTTCAGTTGGAACACCTTTAACAAGATTAAATGTTTTAGACATACCATAAACACTATCAACGTCAAAGTCAGAACCAGTTTGAGTAACCCATTCATCTGGAACAACAACAGTACTACCATAAGCATCTGGAAGAAACTCCTTAACATACATAATACATATAGATTGCTTACCTTCAGTAGGAATACGATAACCAATCATAGTACGTAAGCTATCAGGAACTTGTTCAATATTTAATCCTTTAAGTTTACTACTCCATCTAGGAAGTTTAATTTCAGTATAATAAACAGGAGTACCATCAACTTCTCCAATCTTTTTATATTGAAGTTTACTATCTGTTTGAGTTTGTTTATCAACTTTAAAACCAAAATCAGATAACTGAGCAGCATGCCAACCACTAATAAGTTGCCTAGTAATATTAGTATTAAAATAACTATTAGCAATACTTTCAAGTTTACTATTAATATTAGATAAGAATAAAGGAAGATTATTAAATCCAGCACTATCTAAATCGAAAAACTCAAGAAGAGCTTTTTCAACTCCTTGTTGTTGAGCATTTTCTTTAAATCTATCAAAGAATACAAAACGATTAAGATTTTTAATAGTACCATTAGAATTTAAATCAATATGACCATTATCATCTAATCCAATACCAAGTTCAGCACAAGTTTTTTCAAAACTATTTCTAATATTAGCTACATAATTATTAAATACTTTATCTTTAAGTTCATTAAGTTCAGTTCGATTAGGAAGATTATCAAGCATTTTCTTCATAATCTGAATAGCAGCTTTATTACTAGCATCAACCATATGTTGAGGAACTTCTTGCTGACGATAAAGATAATTATAACTAAATAGTTCAGAATTATCAAATACATTATTATCAAATTCTTTAAGAGCTTCATCAGTTAAAACACCATCATTATTCCAAAGTGTCATTCTATTATGTTGCGCAACTTTAACAGTTTCAACAGTATTAATTTGATGAACACCTCTATTAGTCATTATATTATAAACTTTTTCAAGTTCTGTTCCTTTAATAAGTTTAGGAATAAGAACAAACTCAGCATTCTTTACTTGTCTAGGAACTTCAATACCAACAGTAGTATCATAATATAAATCATAATAGAAATTCTTTTGAATTTGAACTTTATTAGCAAATTTAGTCCAATCAATTTTATCTATTGGAGTATCATCTGTAAGACTTTGAATAAGCCCAGCATATTTATCTAATTCACCAGCAGCAGTAATACGACGAATCCATTCTTCAAGAGTAATATAAGATTGAGCATCATTAGCATTAACTCCACCTTTAAATGGTTCTAGTATTCGTTCTCTATCTTTTTTATCAAGTCCAGCTTTTTTAAGTTGATTATCAAGTCTATCAATAACAACTTTATCAGAAGCTTTAAAAGTATTATAAATAGTAACACCTCTAAATTTATCTTGAAGAACTACTTTTTTACGTTTAGTAACTCCATTAACAGTATAAGGAACAGTAATAGCATTACCTTTAATAGTTATATCATATAAATCAGTAGCTATATCTAAATCATTTTTAGTAAAATCAGTATTACCAAAAGGATTACCACTAGCTTGTACTTCTTTAATACGTTTTAGAATAGCTTGACCATTCTTATAAAAACTTTGGTCGCCACCATACATATCGTACATACTATCTCTAACAAGATAATCATTAACTAGAAATTCAGCTAAAGATTCATTATTAATCCTATCATCAATAAATGTACCATATTTATTTTTAAGTTCTTTATAACCATTAGTTATATATTCATTTAACCAATCAGCAACAGCATCTTCAAGAGCAATACGTTGTTCTGCATTAAGAACTACTTGATTATTAACATAGCTAAGCCCACGTGTAGACCCCCCGTAGAGGATGTCAATAGTCTTACCATACCCAATTAGTTCATTAAACGCTCCATTACTATTAGGAGTAATTTTACTAACTAAACGCTTAAAACTAAATACTCTACCAGCTAAAACTTTATGTCCATCTTTAGTAGTAAATACATTACCTTTTCCATCTTTATGGTATTGATTATAAAAATGTTCAGGTTTATTATTATAAATATCACTAAATTCAAAATCTCCATTAGTTAAAATAGGATTACCATTAGCATTAGTCTTAAACATTACATTAACAGCTTGAGCCATATTAGTAAGTTCTTGAATAGCTATATTATAATATTGTTTAAATAATGGATGTTCTCTATTTATAATTTTAGTTCCATCTTCTAATTGACTTCGTAATCCATTAAGACTATATCTAGGAGCAGTAATAGTAAAGTTTTTAGGAGCATCACTAGGTATGGGAAGTAAATAATTAGCAGTAGGAGTTTCAGAATTATTAATATCAGTCATAAATAATCCCATAGCAGTAATTAAATAATCACCGTCACTCATACTACGATATAAGTCATTATTATTATTATCTAATTCACTAATACCATTAAGAAGAGAAGTTTTAAACATACTACGAGCATATTCAGTAAGTTTAGGAGTTCCATTTCCAACTCTTCTAAATAATCCATAATTAATTATATTACCATTACTATCTCTATGTTCAAGAAGTAAATTACTATAATCATATTGATGACTAGCAAACTTTTGTTTAGCATAAGCTTCAACCATAGCGTTTTGCTCTTCAACAGTAGATTTATCATCATTGATTATTTTAGCAATATTAGTAATAAAACTTCTATTAATAACATCAGAACTTAAATTACCTTCAGGATTACGAGAATTAAGTTCAACAGGAATATAAATAATATCTTTAAAGACATCAGCCATTTGATATATAATAGAAGTATCACCTCTATTAATAAAACTATCAGGCATTTTAGTTCCTTTATCCTTTTTAAGTGCTTCTACATATTTATTATAATTTTCAACTGTACGATTAATAACATTGGCAAAATTAATAAGATTATTAGCCATAGCTACACGACCAATCTTAGCAATAGCTAAATTAAAACTAGCTTGATTAATATCTGGAAATATTTCTTTAAAAGCATCATATAAATAAAGATTAGCATGAGGAGTATTTTTATATCTATCATATATACGAAACTTTTCACGAGCAGTAGGAACACGATTAGTAATAATATTATTCTTAACATTATTATAAAAAGTATTCTGTAAAATAGTACGAGAATCAGTATTAGGGTTAGTTACACGAGCACGAACATAACTATTACCATTAGAATCAGTTTGAATATAAGTTTCAATTTTAGATATAATAGGTTTATTAAACACCATCATATACTTATTAGCAAATACTTTATTTTTGCTAAGTAAATCATGTAATTGAATTAAACATTCACAATTTGGAATAGTTTCAGATATACGTTTAAGACTAGCTATAAAATTATCTACATTACTAGTATCAGCACTAGCATATAATATTTTAGATAAGTAATTAGCATCAGAAAAAGTAACAACTCCTAATTCATTATTAGTATCAAAAGGATAACTTCCATTATCAAGTTGAGAAGCAGCAGTAAGTTTAGGTAAACTTGCAAGATGATATTTAATAATTTCTTCTACGTGTTTATTAAAATCTTTAACTTCACCAATACTTAAATTCCAAAGTTGAGTCATTAAATCAATACCATCATCTATACTATTTTCATCACCTTCAGTAGAAGTTTCATCAAGATAACCGCCTAATTCTTCATAATCAGTAGTTTGATATAATTCATCTCGTTTAATAAGTTTAGCTACATTTTTATTATTAAAAAGAGCTTCATTAAATTCAGTATTAGTTAAAGAACGAAGTAATGCACCATAATTAAAATCTTGGGCATCACCATATTTACGAAGAAATGCTCCAAGACCATTAATTTTAATAGCAGGACTTGGATTATTAATAAAACTATTAAGTTCATTATTTCTAGTTTCATCATTTCCAGCTAATTTTTTAGCGCGTTTAAGTCCAGCATTAATAACAGTTTCATTAGTACGTTTTTTAATTTCATTAAAATTTAATGGAGCGCCATTATATAAAAAATTAAAACTAAGTTTATTCATAATATCAGCCATATAAGTAATAGCTGTATCTCTAGCTTTAATTGTACTAAACAAACCACGTTCTTCTTTTTCAGCAACAGAAGCTATATCATCCATATTACGGAGTTTAATAGCTCTAGCTTCAAGAAGAGCATTATAAGCTTGTCTTCCAGAAGTTTTAACATTAATACCTTTATCAGCTACAATCTTTTTAAAGATTGGGTCTTCAACCATAGCTATAAGACTATAATAATCAGCATTATTAGAACCATGTTCTTTAATAATAATGTTATTAAGATTATTATATCCTACAAGTTTAATATTTCCACAACTCATAAGTTTATATTTAAGTTTAAATTCATTAATAGTAATACCTCTATGACTAATGTAAAGTAAAATTTAATTACATCGTCATAGAGGTGGTTTTCTTTCGTTTTAAGCGACTTTTATATTTGCTCGATTAATTCTACATACAACTAAAACTGATGCGTCCTGTGTCAAGCAAAGTGGCAAATTCGGGCTGTTGTGCTATTGGTAAACGGCTAGTTAATTCAGCCATATTCACCACTATATCATCATCAACACTACTAAACATATCAAGTCCATCATTAAGATTATCATTATTATAATTATAATCTTGACTGTTATCTTCATTAGGATTTTCAGTTTGTTCTGTACTAGCAGTTTCTTCTTCAAACTGAAAAGTTCCTTGAATAACCTCTTGATTACTTTCTTTAGGCATTTTTTTAATAGCTTTATAAGCATCTCTAGCAGCAGCTAATAAACTATCTTCATTAATCTTAATACCTAACATATCAGCAATAACTTCAAGAAGTTTACTAAATAAAGTCTTACGTTTATTAACTTTTCTATTATCATATTTAATTTCATTAAGTGCAGTCATAAGAGCATTACTAGTAATACTTTCAACTAGAAATTCTTCAAGAGCTTCACTTGTATTAAAGTTCTCAAATAGATAAGGTTTAAGTCTTTCTTTAGTAGCATCATCTTGAATATCAAGCCAAGCTTTAAATTTATCATATATAGGCTTAACTAAAGCAAGAGCTTGTTCAGTATTATATTTAGTATAAAGTTGTCTATGTAAACTTTCATGAAGTATAATATTAATAACTCGATAAACTCTTTGACCTGCAATAGCAGAACTACTAAGTTCAATTGTATCTGTATCACGATGATAAACAGCATTAACTTTATTACCATTATTATCAGTAATACTATCTACAACTTGAATATTCTTAGGTAAAATACCAATCTTTTGAAGAGAATCAATATAATCAATAGCAGTTTGGTCATTAGCAAAATACTTTTTAAGTCCACGAGTTAAATTCTTAGCAGTTATAGCAGATTCAAAAGCATTAAAATTAATAGCATTAAGAGTATCATCTAACATGAACTCTGATAGCTGTTCAGGTATTGCTCCATCCTCCACGGGGGGTCTACCCTCAAGCTCATAAGTAATATCAAGTTTAGAATGAATATCTATTTGCCAATTACCAGCAGTTTCATTAGTATTAGTATTAGCTAATTTAGTTCTAACTAAACCATTACTAATAATAAAATCTTGATAACTATTATAACTATAAGTTTTACCATCAATATTTATAATAGTTTTACCATTTTCACGATAAATATATTTATTAGTTTTATCATTAGTTTTTGTACTATCATTAATAAAATCTTTACTAATAGCAAATTGAGCATAGTTAAACATTTCATCAATAACAGGACGAAGAGCATTATCTAATTCATCAATAGTACTAGCATTAATACCATAACTTTTACCTATTTTAAAAGCACTATTAACAACATAAGGAGAATTAATAATAATATTACGTTTATAATTACCAGCATCAGAATTAATAGTAAAAGCATAATCTTTACCATTAAAATGTGCACCTTTAACATAAAAGCCTATATTAGTAGGATTAATACTAATTTGAAGTCCAGTATTTCTATTTCCGTTAATAAGTTTATTATTTCCAAATATATCTCCAAGACTTTGTTTAAGTTCACCAAAACTTATTTTTCCACTAATATAATCTCTACAAAGATTATTAACTTCATTCTTAATAGAATTAGTAATACGTTGAGCATCACCTTTAAGTAGATTACTATTTAATGGAACTTGTTTACAAAAAGCATATAGAGAAGTACCGTCACTACTTGGAATACTAATAACAGGCATACCATTAGTAGTAAGATTTTCAATAATAGTAGGTTTACTTTCTCCATTAAGATATAGTTGACCTTGTACAACTACACCAAGTTTGTTAATATTTTCATCATAACCAACTACTGTTTCTTGTACATCATTCCATTCGCCATTAGCATCATCAATAGTATTAAGAACTCCATATTTAACATTAACAGCTCTAATCTTACCTTTAAAATCACCTTTTACTATTGTAATAGCTTGGTCATAACTATTAAGAAGATTATTAAACCAACGATTAATACTAGCTTCATGACTATTCTCATAAGGTTGATTAAATATATATTTAGTAAGATTAACAAGATGTCCAGCTAAATCAAAACTTGCAACAGGAGTAGTAAAGTTTTTAACAATATCAGGATATTTAACTTCAAATTCTTTAAATAAAGTATCAAGTTCTTTATTTGTAACTTCTTCTTTAACGGCAAGTTCATATAAATGACCAATAAATTCTTCATCAAATCTGTCACCGTCAAGAATACTAATTAAAGCATCTTTAAATGGAGAAATAACTTGACCATTTTCAGCATGAATATTATATTTCCAACCTTGATTAACCATATCATAATTACCAAACTTATCAATATTTGGAACTCCTATATAACCAATAATTGTATCATTAGCAAATATATCAATACGTTTAAGTTTAACATTATATATGGCTTCTAAATAATCACCTTGCTTAATACTAGTAAATGCTTTAACATTTTCATTCTCTACTATATACTTAAGATTAACATTATTAGTATGTTCAACTTGAAGTCTTTCAAGACGTTCTTTAGCAATACCGTCAACATATTGAACAAATTGTCTAGCATTAAGTTTTTTAATAGTTGATTCATCAGTAGCACGATATTTACCTTGATTATTAGTGCTGGCGTAAAGATAGTTTTTTATTTGATTAAACAAGTAATTTTTAATAATTTTATTACCCGTAACACTATCTATATATTCAACTAATTGACCAATACTAAGATATACTTTGCCATTAACAATTTTACCTCTAGTATTACCTTCACTGTCAACACTATTAGCAAAATCATCCATAATGGCTTCTATATTGCGTTCATTACCTGTAACAGTAGCATAAGTAGCATTAAGTAATAAACGTCTAGTACTATCATCTTGAACAGAACTATATAAACTGCCACCTGTAAGACCATCAATAATATTATTAACTATATCATTAGCTTCTGTTTGTTCAAATCCAGCTTGACTAAGTTTATCAATAATAGATTGTCTAGCATTAAGTAAATCACTACTAGTAGACTCATGCCCTAAAGAATCTTCTAAATCAGCAATACTTTCATAAACTAAATCAGTACCTATTTGACCACGTTCAAAATCATCATCTGGAAGAGTATTATTAACTTCAGATTTAGGAGTACTAATAGGTTCTTGAGAAATTGGTTGTTCAGTTTGAGATTGAGGTTGTTCAGCATTAGTAGGCTCACTAGGAACCGCTTCGCTTCGCTCCGCTATACTCCCCGTAGAGGATGGAGATGAGTTAGTATCATCTACATCAGTTTCATTAACTTCATTAACATCAGGATTAACAGGAGCAACTTCTTCCTCTTTAGGAGCATTATTAACATCATTTTCAATCTCTGCAATTTCAGCTAATTGTTCTAATGTAGTTTTAAGATGTTCATTACCTTTAGAACTTAAATCAAGTGCAGCATAAGCATCTCGAATAATTTTATCTATATTAGGTTTATTACCATTATTAGCATCTTTAATAACAGAATTGACATATTCTTTACCATATTGTTTATAAGCATTACGTAAATCGTCCATAGCTTTATTAACAATCTTTTTACGACTATTATCAAAGAAGTTATTAAGATAAGTTATACGAGATTTAATATTATCATCAGATAAATTAAGTTGATTTTTATTAACCTCAACATTAATCTCAGCATTAACAACTTCTGCTAAATCTTTAAATACTTCATTATATTGTTTTTGAAGTTGAATAGCTGATTGAATATCATTTTTATTTTCAATATCAATAGGGATATAAAGTTTATTAATAGCATCTAGACGTTCATTTAATTGAGCAATACGTTCTTGTTTAACAGAATTATTAATTGCAGCGTTATCTTGAATAGTTTTAATATCTCTTTGAATACTATTAATAATATGCTGATAAATACCATTCTTAGCAGAATTAATATCAGCATCTTCAATATGATTATTTGTAATATCTTGATTTAAAACATCATTAGCCCAATTAAGAAGATTATTATAATTTTCTTGACGATTACGAGCATGAACCATTTGGGTAGCTATAATACGACCAACTTCAAATCCGCCACCAAGTCTATTAACTTTATTTAAAGTAGTATTATATTCATTTTTAAGATTATTAATTTCAGTTTTAAATCTATTAATAAGTTCACTACTTTCTTGTTGTTGTAATCCAAGTTTATTAGTAATACTATCATTAAATTCTTTACTATTAATAGAACTTTCAAGAAGTCCTAAATTACCAGCGTTCATAGAATTAATAATAATATTATCCATATATTCTTTTTCAGCTATATTACGAAGTTCTTCTTCAGTACCAGTAATAATATCTGGATTAACCTGTTGACCATTTTTATCAGTAATAGTTATAAATGGATTTTTACCATTAGCAATACTATTAAGTCTTTCTTGATATGCTTGAAAAGTAGCAGTACGACCAAGAATTTCGTTTTCTCTTTGTTTTTCAGCAGAAGTCCAATCTTTATCAAGACGTTTATTAATAAACTCACCAGCTTTATTCATAACACTACTAAAAGTAACACCACCAAGAGCACCCCAAAATGCTTGTTCCCATAGCATTGGGTCTTGAAGATAATCTTTAATAGTTTGTTGAGGAATATCTTTATCAAATACTTTTTTACCATTATATAAACCATCTTGACTAGCTATATAATTAATAGCTTCTTCAACTCCTTCTGTCCATTCGGCTCTAACACCATGAAGAATATCATCACCTACATCTTTTAATGTGCTAGTAATAGCTTGTTTAGTAGTTTTATTACTTAAAGCATTAGTAATTGCAGCGGCATCATCAATATTACTATTAAATGCAGTATTTAAATTTCTAAGTCTAGAACTAGTTGTATTACCACTTAAAGCATTTTTCCATAAGTTTTTTAAACTATAAACTTGCCATACATCAAAAAGAACATTAGCCCAATCTTCAGCAAAAGTAATATCAGCACTATTTTTAGCAATATCTTTAGCTACTTCTTCATCAGTCATATCTTTATATTTAGGATTATTATTATAAAACTCTTTTCTTTGTTTATCATTCATATTAGCAAGTTGAGTTTTAGAATAATCTTCAATATCTTGATATGTTTGTCTAGCTTCTTGATAATTTTCAAGATAACGAGAAGGAACTCCAATAGCAGTAGCTTCTGCTATTCTACCAGTAATGGCTCTACTCTTTTGAGTCATATTAATAGCATTAGCTATTTTATTAGCTAATTTATTAAACTTTATACCTTTACCTAATAAAGAAACACCTTTAGCAAGACCAGTACTAGGAACCATAAGAGTTAAAGAACTAGCTATACTAGGAGCATTGCTAGCCCACCAAGCAAAATCTCCAATATCAAAAACAGCATTGGGATTTTCTCTATATATAGCTAAACGCTCATTAATAGATTCTTTTAAAGATTCAAGTTCAGAACTTATTTCAGATTGATAATCATTAGGACTATTACTAACCATATTATAGAAAGCATCAGCTAAATCTGCAAAACCAATAGCTGTACCAACAGTAATCTCATTACCAATCTGTCCAATCATTTTTAACCCTTGTTCCCAATTACTTTGATTAACAGCACGTTCTTTATCGAGTTTTTCTGGGTCATCAACAGGATTAACATAAACATTATAAGGAGCATATTTATCTATATCATATTGGTTAAGATTATATGATTGTCCAGCAATACGACTAAATAAACGACTACGACCCTGGTCACTAATAGAAGCGCCAGGGTTGTAATCAACTAAAGTAGGAGGCTGTATAGCCCCCTTTTTAGTTTTAGGATTATATTCAGGATTAGGTGTTTTATTACCACCTTGTAGAAACTTTAATACATCCATATTAATATAGATTATTGGTTAATTCATCATAGTAATATTGAATAACATAAGGGTCTGAACTGCCACTAAGTTGGGCAAGTTTAGTAGCAACATTTTGTTGAATAGCCTTAACAGCATTTTCATCTACTGCCATACCAGCTTTAACAGCAGTTACAGTTTGTTCCCATTGAGATAAATTATCTACAATATCAACAGCATTTTCTTTACTTACTAAACCAATAGTTTGATTATTAGTAGAATTGATTAAATTAAAACCTCCACCATTAGGTACTAATTTAAATTTATCAATTCCAGTAAATGCAGCATTATTAGTAAGAGAAATAGGTCTATTAGCATTATAGTAATTTTCTACTTTACCAGCAGCTTTCCAACTAGTATCTTGATTCCAAGATTGAATAATAGAACTATCAATAGCACCACTACCTACAAGTAAAGTAATAGGTTCTCTTTTAAGTTTACCTTCTGTATCGTAATAACCTGCAATATTAATTTGAACTCCAACATCCCCAGTTTTTGGGTCACGAACAATAGTAGGAGTAATCTCATTTTCTTTAGCACTTCTAAGATAAGCTGTATAAGCTTTTCTATCTTCAGAAGTCATAGGTTCAAATATTCCATTTTCACTAGTAATATAAGCTTCACCTTGAGTTAAATCAATACCACTACGAATAGCCATCATAGCTTGTTCTTCTTTATTCTTTTTATAAGCTGAAAGTTTACTAGCTTCTTCAGGATTAGCGTTCATCATAAAATTAATTTCAGCTAATTCTGGAGTTAAAGCACTAATACCAATAGTAGAAGAAGTTATTTGACCACCATCAAGAACAGCATCATTTTTAGATTTAAGAGAATCAACATAATCAATTAAACCAATATAAGGTTCTTTATTACCTGTTGGTAATCCAGCATGATGTTCTTCACCATTAGAATCAACTCGAACAAATTTATCACCATATCCAAAAAATCTAGTCTTAGCAGAATTAAGAAAAGCATTTAAAGGATTTCTAGTATCTTCAGCTTCTTTAACAGCTTTACCAAAACTATAAATAGATTTATGATAATCTTTAGGTAATTCAGCATATCTATAACCATTACCATCAGAACCAAATCTTACTCCAAGACTAGCAGCTTTTTTCTCTCCACCAATAGCATTAATAAATGAATTATAAACATCATCATTATTAAAGTATTGTCTAATAGCAGAACTATCTCCAAATATCTGATTAACATATTTACTATATGTCTTAGAATATTTATTAGAAGGTAAATCACTTAAACTAATAATAGCATTGTATGTATCAAATCCAAATTTATCATCATCGCTTTTACCAACTTTAAGACTATTAATATATTCTTGATTATCAATAATATCATTAAGATAACTAAGAGCATAGGCTCTATCAGATGGATTAGTAATATTAGTCATAATATTAGTTCTAATATCATCTGGATTAGCAGTGCTTAAATTAATATTAATATCAGGATTATATTTGTTAAGTAATCCAGCTATTGATTGTCTATTACTAGTAATTTCAGCTTGAGCTTGAGCAGGCATAAAATTATCAATACGAACAGGAGTACCTTTATAAGTTAAATTATCAATAGCTTGTTTTCTTTGATTTGTACTTCCTAATCCAGCTTGTTTAGCTAAAGCTAATTGAGCTTTCCATGCTTCACCATAAGTAGTATTACTACTTTGATTATAAAAAGTCGCAGCATTATAGAAAGGGTCAATACGTTTAGCAAGATATTGTTCAGGAGTAAGCAGAATACCATTTTTATCTGTTATATCAGGATTACTACCATTTTGGTCATATTTCCATTTAGCAATCTTATAATCTTGTTCAAGACTAGCTTTAGCTCCAGGAGTATTTTCAATAACAGCTTTAACAGCTTCAGCAAGTTTAGCTTTACTTAATCTTTGCCAATCGCCTTTAGTATGAGAATAAATCTCTCCTGTAACAGATTTAGTAATATCATCAGTAACTTTTCCATTAGCATCAAGCCATCTTGTTTGACTACCTCCGCCTTGTTCTTTAGCAGCCCATTGAAGTGCTTGATTAAGTATTTGGTTCATAGGAATTTCAGAAACTTCTTTATCAATAGGAGTCCATTTACTTCCACCAATAACATTACCGTTCTTATCAGTTATATCTTGATAATTATATTTATTAACAGTACGATAATAATTCTTATAATCTTCAGATAAATCAGTACGTTTATCAAGATTATCCATATATGCTTTATAATCTTGTTGAGCACGTAAACGACCAATCATTCCGGGACTTGAAGTTATATCTCCATAAGTTCCAACTATATCATCAAGACTAGAATAAGCATTACCATATTGCATATTTTCGGTAAGAGCATTACGAACTTTATTAAGTTGTTCTTGACGCCAAGCATCTTCGGCTTCATTTAAATCTAATTGAGCAAGTTGAGCATCAATTTGAGATTTAGTTTGAATAGCTTGTTGATGACCTTGTTCAAGAGTATTATAAGTTCTAGCTAAGACATTTAAGTCAATAGGATTAACTTGTTGTCTAAAAGTAGGAGTATAAAAGTTTATCGGCATGATTGTTTTCCTCCAAGTTTTCTACGTTTACGAATAATAAATTCATCATAATCAACTCCAACATCTCGCATAATTCTATCATCTACATTAGGAGCAGATGCTCTCATAGCACCAATAGTATTATTTAAAGCTTTACGATTTTCATATCTACTAATCATATCTTGAATACCAGCATTAATTCCACTAAATAAATTATTAATATTAGTTACTTTAGCTTCTCTAATACCATTATCAAATGCTGCTTTTCTATCTATATATTGATTGTATTGTTGAGCATTAAATTGACGAACACTTTGCTGATTACGTCTATCTTGATTAATAAGATTAGTTTCTATATTTTCTTTATTACCATAAAGTTCATTAGCAGCTTGACCAGCAGCATTACGAACTCGTTGTTTACGAGCTAAACTTACACGACTACTAGCAGTATTAGAATCAATATCACGATAAGCCTCAAATTTATCTTCTCTAATTCTATCAAGTTGAGGATTAATATTATATTTAGTTTTAAGTTTACTAGCACTAATAAGAGTAGGTTGACCTGGACCTCTCATTTTATTAATAGCTCTTCTACTAGCAAAATAACTAGCTAAACTACCAGCTACATTACTACCTAGTCCAATCCAATCAGCAGTAGTAAGATTTTTAAATTTACCTTGACCTTTACCATCAAAAGATGTAGTTCCTTTAGCAGGAATATTAGTAGAAACAGGTAAAGTAGTAGGAATACTAGCTTCTACTTTAGGTAGATTACGATTATAAACAGCAGTAGGAGGAATTTTAGTAGGAATAGATTGAGTTGATTGATTTGACTTACTTCGTCCTCTACGGGGGGTCTTCCCGCTAGATTTAGTTGCAGATAAACTTGGAATATTAGTATTATTCATACTAACACCTTTGTTATTTCCATGACTCCAACCAGCTCTAACTAAACCACTAGTAATACCAGCACCATCTTCAAATAAAGGAAGTCTACGTTCTGCATAATATTGAGGACGACGATTTCCATTATCAATATTAGGTTTATTAGTATTAGTATTTACATTATTATTTTTAGACCATCTACCATTCCTAAAAGTATAATCACTACCAACAATAGTTTCTCCTCTAGCGGATTTATTAATAGGATAAGCAGAAGTTCTATTAATAGTTCTATTAGTTATAGGAACATAAGCTCCAATTTGTTCATCATATTCCCAAGTTCTTCCATGACGATTAATACGATTTCCACCAACAGCAAATTTATCGCGTAGACCCCCCGTAGAGGATGGAGAATGAATTAATCCATTCTTAACATTACCATTAATACTAACAACTAATCCAACATTACCTTTCTTTCTAAGTTCTGGATATTTATTATAAACTTTAGCTTTAACATCGCTACGCCCATGTAATCCCGCAAGTCTTAAAGCGTCAACAGCATCTGCTTTTGTAGGAATAGGATAACTTCTATGTCCACCAGCAAAATCTTTTTTAGCTACACTAGGATAAGGTTTCTTTTTAGAACCATAATCTTTATCTCTACTTAATCCGCCCATAGCTTTTTTATTTTCATTTATATTATTTTTATTTATATAATCAATAGTTCTAGGAAGATTACTACCATGTTTACCAATAGTTGTTCTATAAACTTCTTTAATACCTTGATTAATCCAAGTATTATCAATTTTATTAGCTAAATCATAAATCTTTTGTCTACCTAAATTAATAAAATTAGTAGCAGTTCTACCTATTCTAGAAGCTTTAGTTAGACCTTTAATAAATTTATAATTTCTATTACCAGCTATTGTAGGATAACCACCAATAATTATCGAACCACTTTCAGCGATTTGTCTTTTATATTCATCAGGTGCTTGATAAATTTTGTCACCTTCTTTATATTTAGTTCCATCATCATTAATTCTATTTCTATCTTTAAAATCTTCTTGGGCTTTAAATACTTTATTAGGATTAGCTCCACCCATAACTAATTGAGCAGGACTAGCACCGTTAAGAATAGGTTGTGCAGAATAAACTTTAAGTTCATTTCCATTAGTTTCAACAACTTCACCGCCTTCTACTTCAATACCAGTTTTATCACTAGGACCAATATCAATACCACCTTGACTATGTTTTCTTCCATTCATATAAAAGAAATTATTACCAAGAGGTTGTGCAATGCCACCAGCAACTACATTTGGTATTTTACCACCAACAGCATATTGTTTTTGAGGAAGATTTCTTCCATTACTTCTAGGAGTTTGAATAATATTAAATGGAAATGTTGGTCCAAGTTCATCATCACTAGGTAGAGATTCTTTATTAAAATCTTTAACATAATTAATAAGTCTACCAGCAGTATTATTCATTAATTTTTCTCTATTATCTTTAGACACCAAATTGTTTACACCATTATAGAGAAATTCATTACCAAGTCTTATTAAACCAGTAGATTTAGCAACTTTATCATAAGCTCCACCAAGTGGAGGAATACCATTTTGAATAAATCTTCCATTACGAGTAACATTACCTCTAAATGTACTAGGTAAATTACTTATATGAATAACTTTATCTTTTCTAGGCATTTTATATAATATAATGAGAAATTGTAATTTGATTGATTTTAAGGCTCTCTGCTGAACGATAGCCTATCAGTCGATTAATAGTTCATATCTATATATAATAATTCAACAGAGAGCAAAAGATTAGCGTCTAAGACCGCCACAGCGATATACATTTAGCCTATCTCGATATACTGATTGAGGCATAACAGGTTGTTGAACAGTACCATTAGTAATCCATTCAGGACGTTCAAGACCAGTTTTAGGAGCACTATAACTAGCTTGGTCAGCTTGTTTAACTTGAATTGGTTGTTGTCCTTTACTTCCAAACATACCACCAATTAAACTTCCAGCAGCACCAATAGCAGCACCAATCCATGCTTTTCTACGTCCACCACATTTATATTTATTAATAAAACTAGAACGTTGATACATAGTCATTGGATTAGTCATTTTATCAGAAGTAATATTAAGTTGCTGTTGACCAGCTTGAAGTTGTTTACGTTGCTCAGCTTCTTGAGCAATACGTTTATTTTCATTAATTTGTTGATTAGCAGAAATACCTTGACTTATTGCAGTACCTAATTCGCCAAGTCCTTGAACTCCTGTAATAGAACTAGCAAGATTACCTAAACCGGGAAGAGCATCAGCAAATTCAGTACCGAAACCAGCTTTACGTCGAACTCTACCACCACATTTAAGAGTAAGTTTATCATTATATTGACCAACATAATCTTGATTAGCATAAGCACTAGTTAAAGCTTGAGCATTTTGTAAAGCATCTTTATGGTCTTGTGCAGCTTGAGCTTCAGCTTGAGCTTTTTCTTGAGCTTTCTTTTGCTTATTACCTTTAATTATACCACCAGCAATACTAGCAGCTGCACCAATAATAGCACCAATAAAAGCTTTTTGTCTTTGTCTATCTCTATACTGTATCATAATTTTCTAAATTGAGTTTGAGCACATTCAAGACTTTCAAATTCAATGCGCTTATTATCTGAATTATTAAATATGAAACGAATTACAAAATAATTACCATATACTCTACGAAGTTTATCACTTACTGTATTAGGATGTTCTTTAATAGCATTACGGAAATAATTAAAGTTATATTGAGTAAGTTCATACCACGGTTTTTTATACTTATTAAATTCATTAAGTTTATCAATATTAATATCTATATCATCAGTATCATTATCTTCATTAAATATACGAAGTATATCACCAGCATAAGGATGTTCTCTTAAATCAACAGGATTATTAATATTATCACTATAAATAGGAATATATATCTTACGTACTTTATATTTAATAAATTCAAGAAATTTAATAAGTTCATAAGATTCATTAACTATAATATCAATATAACTATTATGAACTAATATAGGTTCATCGCCAACTTCTTGTTTAGATACTAAATATAGACTTCTACTATCATCGCCCATGTGAGTATTAAATCTACCATAATTATATTCATGAGTAAATACATGAAGAGGACAATTAAGTCTATCATCATTATGTTCAGTTTGAAAATAACATTTAGTTTTAGTAGACCAAGCATTATTAAAATAATAATCATGTAAACTAATAAAACTACCTACTTTATAATTAAAACTAATAACTTCATTATGTGATTCTATAATAGATTCTTTAGTATTAGGATTAATATTATTATAAGTATAATCAAATTTAATTAGAATACGATTATTAAATTTATCATGAGCAAATCTAACTTTATTAGGATGATATTTATCTAACCATAATTTAATATCTTCATCCATTATTTTAAGTTGACCATCATCAAATTGATAAAGTTTATGAAAATCATCATTATAAAAAATATAACCAAATTCTCCAACTATATATGCTAAATCATCTTGTAGTCCACCATAACCTTTATCACTAGTAAAGACTTCTTTATAATCAACTTCAAAAGCATCAGGTTGATATAATTGAACATTTTCATCTCTAGTTTTAAGTGCAGCACTTATATCAAACATAAACATACTATGTTGAGTATGAACTAAAAGATAATATCCAATTCCAACTAAATTAGTTATACTTCCTTTATTTTCAGTAATATTTTTATAACCTTCAATAGGAAATATTCTCCAAGCATTAACTTCACTTTCATCTTGAATAACATTACTACGTCTTATAGTTTTATCAAAACGAGTAATATTAATAATATCATTACGATATTGAGTTAATAATTTAGGAACATATTGGTCAACATTTCCAATAGGATCTTTAAATAAATCAACACTATTCTTAGGTTCTACAAATATACCAAAAGCAACACTTTTCTTGTCAGTATCTTCTTTAATACTAAAAGCTATCTTACTAGGTTCATTATTAAAACGTTTACTTTCAAAGAACTTATCACTATATAAAGGAAACTGAATATAAACATTGAATGGAATATCAAACCAACATGGTTCATCACCACTATAATAATATTGATTATTAGTAGGAGTATATAATTTATAATTACCTTCGTTCATTATAACTCCATTATCATTATAAATAAGAACACCATCATAAGTCATTCTACCATTATATCCATGTTCAATAGAATAAGTTCCACCATTATAACAAACGTCATTAAGTCTTACAAGTTCTTTTTCTTTACTAGTATAAATATTTTTAGTACAATTAAGAACTGTTGCGAGAAACATAGTTTCAGCATCAAGTAGTAATTCCTTATAATCATCCATTTCAAGAGCAGTTCCTTTTCCAGCTCTACTATCAGTAACACTATCAGCAACTACTAATTTATAATTATTAATAGGTTTATATTCATTTCTACTAATAACACCTATAACTGGCATATTATAATTATAAGGATAAGTAGTATTAACTACCATATCAACTACATCATGTTTCTCTTTATAAGGCTCAAATTTACATTTACCATCAATACGAATAATATTAAAATCATATTTAATACTATCATCAATATCAAATCGACCACTATATAGATAACATTTATCACTAGTAAAATTATTCGCTACAAAACCGGGTTTTGTACCCCAACTACCATCTTGCCAAGTAACATTACTAGCTATATTACAATAATCTTTTCTAGTTAATAATCCAGTATATCTAGTAATAGGTTCAACTTTTTCATAACTAATAAACCATCCAACATAACCTAATTCTTTAATTTGATTCCATAAAATAGTATCAATATTAGCACGAATATAAAACTTATTAAAAGTATTATTCATATTATATATAAAACCTCTAGTATGTTCACCACCAACAACTTCAGAATCAAATATTAAATCAGGTATTCTAAATAGTTCATCGCCATTAATATTTTCGTAATAACCAAATTTAGCTTCATTATCAACACCAATAGCACCTATTACTTGATTACTACAAGGAGTATAACTACCACTATTTATAACTTGATAAACATATAAATCATTATATTTATCTTTATCTTGATAATCAATAAAGTAATTAGATATAAGAGTATATAGTTCATCTTTATTAGTAGCTTCAAGTTCACCAGAACTATTAAGTAATATATTAGTAGTAGGATTATTTATTGGTTCAGCAGTATAAACTACAATTTTATGATTAGCAATATACCTTTTAACATTAGAACTAATAGTAGATATTGGAATATCTCCACTAATAACAGCCCAATATGGAATATTACCATTACCTTGATTGTTCCAATTAAAAGTAATTATAGTACAATGAGAACCATCATTAACAATATTATTTATATACTTATCTTTATTTGACAATTTATATCCTCTACTAGCATCACCATATTTATCAACAAAATGAATAAAAAAGTTATATACTTCTCCAGGAATAAGAGTATCATTCTTTTTACGTTCATTAAAATCATAACTAGGCTCAATAATAGAATGAGTAATTCTCATTTTACAATTATCAATATCAAATATAGTATCACCAAATAATACTTGTCCACTAGTAAATACAGCATCTTCTGTAAATCCAGTTCCATTATAAACATAACAAGCTATTTTAACTGTACTAGGTAAAGTATAAACAGATTGATTATTTTCATATTTATAACTTGTAGGAATAATAAAACAATGACAAGCAAGATATTCTTTAAGATTATGACTACCTCTACTACCTACTTTTATTTTAGCATTATAATTAATCTTTAAATATTCATGTGCTGCAATACCTTGTATAACTGTATCATTAAATAAAGTTCTAAAAGTACGAAAAGGATATTGATTATTATTGAATACTTTATTAATATCTTTAATTTGCCAATCAGCAGTACCAGTAATTTGAAGACTAGCCATTTTAAAATATGGACCTTTTTCACTAACTGCATTAACAGTGGTATAATCATTATAATAAGCATTAACAGCTTTATTACGAAGTTTTATAGTAATATCTTTAACAGCCTCTTCTAATGTTTTACCATTACTTAAAGTTCTGTCATCGTTATCAGTTTTTTCATTATAATTAGCAATATATATTCTATTCTTATAATTAATGATATTACCAACATTATAATAATTATAATAGTCAGTAGTTAAATCAGCAACATTATATTCAACAAGAACATCTCTACTAAATTTAAAAATATTATTATTTAAATCATCCGTTCTAAACGCTTGAGTACTATCTTTTTTACATACAATAAAACCAAGTTGATAAAGACCAGAACGACCTCCACTAATATTTATTTCAAAAGTTTGATTACATATATCTTTAGAATCACTAAATGAATCAGTATTACCATAACAATAACCATTTGGTTCATCTTTTGGTTCATAAACATTAGTTTTTCTAAAACAAACTTTATTAATAACTTGTGGAATTATAACATCATTAAAAATAGGAAATCCAATACTATACCATTTAGTATAATTAGTTTTATCTATCTTATATCTAATAAATATAAAATAAAATCCTTTATAAGCTCCACCACTAACATAATTTAAACCACTAATAGTAGGTAAAGTTATTTGTGGAATAACAGACATTTCAGAATCAGGACGGTCAGAATCTAAATCAATATTAATAGTTTTAAGAGGAACATCAATAGAAGCATCACTTTCAGCAATAGCTATAATAAGATGATTTTTAACATTATAAGTATATGTTCCTTTAATCTTTCCACCATTATACTTCCAATTACTATTTACTCTATAACAATTATCAGCTTGTTCATTATATCTATAAATATAAGACTCATTAGAATCAGTATTAACAATAAATAAAATAAGTTCAGTACTAGTTGGAATAACACCAACTATTTTAAAATTATTAATACCATCTTCATGAATAGCATTAGCAATTACTTTACAATCTTTAAGTCCTTCTTCATTAACAATCATCCTATCATCATTACTTACTTTAACGTTCTTAGAAGCAACTAATGAATAAGGTACACAATCACCCGGATGTTTATTAAGACTAAGTTTCTTTTGTATATTCATAATTATTTAGGAAAAGTAAAGTTATAAAAGAACTCATTCCAACCACTATCATCATCGCTTTGTTCATCTAATAAAACACTAGTCTTAATATCTTTCTTCATACTTTCCCATAGATAGAAAGGATTAGTTCCATATTGACTAGCAGAAAGATTAAACACAGGATGTTTATATCCTCTCATAAGCATACGAGCCATACAATAATAAGTAAGACCTTGAATTAATTTACCATTAGCAGGTATAACAGGAATCTCACAATGATAATTATCACTATATTGAGTTTCAATATCTTTATAAACAACTGTTATACAAGTATCATTAAAATTAAGTTCAATAGTATTACCTCCAATAAGAATATAATTATGATTTGACTTATCATATCCTCCACGGGGGGTCTGACAATGAGAATGAACTTCATGCTGGCATCTTGGACATTCAGTATTATTATGAACTGTATAAACAACAGGATTACATCCTACTTTACCAGTATCAATAACTTCTCTAGTTCTAGAACCATTAGGACAACAATCATCGGGCATACCAAGATAGTCTTTATTAGTAGCACGCTCCGGACTTTCGTCCTCCGCTTGACCCCCCGTAGAGGATGGAGTAGATTCAGTATCACCACATCTATATTTACTAGTATCAGCTCTAGGTACTTCACAACCATTACTATCATATACTTTAAGACCGTCATCAATAAGACAACATTTACTTTTAGCTATCTTATTAATGACGGTTAGTTTCATTTTCTTATCAATTTTACGAAGAACTTTAAGTTCATTCATAGCGTCAACACACCAAGCAGGAACTCTAGGAATCCAATCACTTCCATCAGGATTAAAATCATTATCGAGTTTACCAATTATATGTTCTATCGTAATCGTTTTATTATTTGCCATAATATTAGTTTTTATATCTAGTTTTATTACCATTATTATGTGCTCCACGTTCATACTTTTGTTGATTAACATTTCTAATATATTTAAATGGAGCATTAGGTTCTCGTTCAAGATAAACAAGAAGTTTACTTCTTAATCCTAATTTAAGATTAAAAATATCATCAACAGTTTTACATTCAGAATTAAGTTGCTTAGCATCTTTACCTCTAAGTTCTCTATTAATATAATTAGCATACTTAAATTTAATAGCACTATAACTATGGGTTCCATTATTAATAAGTTGTATTTCATAAAACTCTTTATTAGTTTTATAAACTACATAAGGAATACCATCATACTTAAGTCCACGAATCTTATATATTTCTGCTTCTTCTTTATCATAAGGTTTAAGACCTGCATTAATAATTTCTTGTTTCTTAAGTCTAGTAGCGTTCCAATCAACATAAGTATCTCTAGGTTTATCTCTATATCTCCAGAAATTAATAACTAAATCACCAATTTCATGTTTAAAATGATAAGCATATCCTTCAAGAACACATTTATGAACACCATAACTATAATATCTATGAATGTACTTTTTATAATCAGAAAGACTTAATTCAGAACGTCTTGTAGCAAGTTTAAGAGCAATAATATAATCATTTGCTTTTTTAGCTAAGTTACAATAACGCAAAAGTTGGAGAAGAACAATACGTCTTTCTCCAACTGTATAACTAAGTCGATTATTAATTAATTGCTCTAACTTATTAATTAATTCAACATTATCATTAAGAAATTGAAACCCATATTCATTAAGATTAATTTTTAAATCATCTTTAATAACTTGATTTTTACTTTTAATATAAGCACGACAATCAGCTTTCATCTTATTTATAACTTCAAGTTCTTTATTATATTTTGCCATATCGTCATTAGAAGTTTCAATAAACTTTTTATAATAATGACTAATATCTATATCTTTAATCATAATTTATCTAGTTACAAAATTATCAATAGGAGTTTCATTTGTTTGACGAGGAACTTCAATAAGATTACGTTTAAATACAATCTCTTTAAGAGCTCCAATCATATCTTCAGGAATAAGAAATTCATCATCATCGTATTTAGCTTCATCATCAATAGGGTCATAATTTACATCTTTAGCTTTTTCAACAGTTTCAGTAGGAACAAGATAAGGAAATTCAAAAGGAGATTCAATAATAATAGAACCTATATTTTGAAACCAATCTTTATTATTACTAAAGAAATAAATATAACCATTAATATAATCATAAACAGGAAGATTACACATACCTGCAAGATAATGATAAAACTTAGCACTAGCTTCTTTTGCAAATGGTATTTCTATCCCAGTATGTCCAGTAGTTCTAATTGATTGGAAAGGTAAGTTATTAATAAGTCTAACTGGTTTTGGAACTTCTTGTTTAGTACGTTTAATTGCAGGAAGCCCAAGAGTTTGACTATTATATAAGTCACCATCAGGAACATTAATAATAGAAACACGAATACGTTGTTGCAAACCTTTATCAACATATTTATGATTTTCATAACTTTTACGAATTAGTTCATTACGACCATGAAGAATAGCATATCGAAGATTACGTCTAAGAGGAATACTATTAGGATTGCCAACAGCATGAGCAAATTCACTAACTAATTGATTAAGACTAGCCATGTTAAGATTGACTTGCGTTTTCTAATTGATGAACTCTTTGTTCAAGTTCATTAATCTTATCAGAATATGTTTCAACTTTAGCTTTAAGTTCATTAACTGTATCAACTAATTCATTATGCTTTTGTTCTATAACTTTAACTTTTTGTTCAAGTTCAGTATTATTAGTATAATCAACAATAGAATTTAATAATTCAATTAGTAATTTTCTATCTTTATTAGATATATCACTATTTAAACAGCATATAGTTCTAATAATATCATCTTTAAGTTTATCTTTAGTCATAACATATTATGTTTGAGGTTTAACTTTTTCTTTTCTATTTTTAGCATAAATACGCCAATCATATTTAGTAATTTTAAAATTAATAGGAAAATGATTAAGTCTATGTATAGAATAAAATAGAGTTTTATCTCTACTATCAGCATAATAAGCTTTACCATTTCTAATAAAATTAATTCTAAAATATTTAGCATAATTAATAACTTGAATTATTCTAACGTATTTACCATAATATTTAGCAATATTAGTTTTTTTACCATTCCAATTAGAATATCTAACACCTGTAAGACTTTGAATTTTATAAAGAAGATTTTTAGCATCAGCGTGTTTAAGCCATCCATAATAAGCACACATTCTAACTTTAAATTCTTTCTTATCAATTTCTTTATTTAAATAACTATTTACTAGTCTTATAATTTTATATTTAATAGATTTTCTAATTAGAGTATGAGTATGATAAAATACATAGCCAACAAAATTAATTCCTCTACTATCAACAGGATATATTTGATAATTATCTTTAACTTTTAATCCAATAGTATGAACATATAATTTAATATAAATAAGAACTTTGTGAAGAAAATCTTTATCATGACTTAAAATAACTATATCATCAGCATAACGATAATAAAATTTACATTTAAGTTCTTCTTTACATAAATGGTCAAGTTCACTAAGATAAAGATTAGCAAAGTATTGAGATAGATAATTACCAATAGGAACTCCAATTCCAATTTTATTAGATAATTTAGAAGAAACATCACGAATATTATCAGTAGAATCAATAATTTCATCAAGAATCATTAAAAAATCTTTATCTTTAATCTTCTTTCTAATACATTTCTTAAGACCATCATGAGGAATACTAGGATAAAACTTTCTAATATCTAATTTAAGACAATATTTAGTTTTAGCAGGATATTTTCTTAAATCTCTTTTAAGATTATTAGCACAAAGATGAATACCTCTACCTTCAATACAACTATATGTATTATGAATAAAACTTTTTGTCCAAATATCTTTTACAACATTCATTATAGCATGATGAGCAATTCTATCAGGATAATAAGGAAGTCTATAAATAATACGTTCTTTTGGTTCATATATTTTATATAGACTATATTTAGAAGTTTTATATTTAAGATTAAATAGTTTATCTACTAAATCTTCATTTTCATATTGTCTATTTTTATCATGTTTATTAATACCATATTTCTTATTCTTATTCTTTCTTGCATTATCATCAGCAACTTCAATATTTTCAATAGTACATAGTTTATCATGTAAACCACTATATCTTTTCATATTTATATAATTTATATAAGAGCCTTCGTGAATATCACTACCAACACTTTTAATTTCTAAATAACGTTATCTTTTACCAAGAGGTAAGGTTATACTTCCCAAAATAATATTTATATTAATCTTATATTTATTAGTTTTAGGAATTATATAAAAGAAGCCGACATTAGCATTAGAATCTGACTGAACTCAATTAGAATTAAAGTTACTAGAGCTAGCTTTAGAACTGTTATTAGCGTTACTGCTAAGCAGAAGCACTGTATCTAAATGTCAATCATTTTAAGAAATATAACCTTTAATATTATTATAATAAACTGTTGTAGGAGTAGTATCGAGAAATGCAAAAACAGAAAACAAATTAATTAACCAACTACTCCTAACAACAGTTCCACGTGGACTTATTTAATCAAGCTTAACTGTGGTAAAGAAGCCGACATCAGCACCAGAATCCGACCGAACCCAATCAGAATGAAAGTTACCAGAGCCAGCCTCAGAACCGTCAGAAGCGCGACCGCCAAGCAGAAGCACACGAACAGCTTTATCTG
>ULWC01014295.1_pt1 | contig 85681 bp, 63 predicted proteins | sample 1959931 | NCBI WGS metagenome assembly ULWC01 (sample SAMEA4835801, study PRJEB28245) | human gut metagenome | biome: gut microbiome; material: fecal sample | place: Denmark | collected 2008
GTCACTACAGCCGACGGCAGCAAGACCGCGGAATGTCAGGTCGTCGTTAAAGCGAAGACTGTCAGCGTAACATCAGTGACGCTCAACAGAAGCAGCCTGACGATGACCGAGGGCGACAGCGGAACTCTTACCGCTACAGTCTATCCATCCGATGCCACGAACAAGAATGTGACATGGACGAGCAGCGATCCTTCGGTCGCGACAGTGAACAACGGCACCGTCAAGGCTGTTAAGGCAGGCACGACGACAATCAAAGTCACCACAGCCGACGGCAGCAAGACCGCGGAATGTCAGGTTACCGTTAAAGCGAAGACTGTCAGCGTAACATCAGTGATGCTCAACAGAAGCAGCCTGACTATGACCGAGGGCGACAGCGAAACTCTTACCGCCACAGTCTATCCATCCAATGCCACGAACAAGAATGTGACATGGACGAGCAGCGATCCTTCGGTCGCGACAGTGAACAACGGCACGGTCAGGGCACTTAAAGCAGGCAAGGCCACGATTAAGGTCACGACAGCCGACGGAGGCAAGACCGCGGAATGTCAGGTCATAGTGCAAAGAAAGAACTTTACTGGTGGACACGAAGGCACCGGAGAAAAAGAATGGTGAGGCAATTATGAAAAAGATAGCAAGACTTTTATTTGTCTGCATTTACGGATGCTTGACGATAAACTGCATGTATGACGATATAGATTCTATCGGGACTGATGACTTCTATATCTATGCGAACAGAGAAGTTCCGAAATCAACAAAAACTGAATTACAGGAAGATAATTCCATCGTTTGGACGGAAGGGGATGCAATCAGTTTTTTTGCAGGATCAGGAATGAACGGTGGATATAAACTGATATCAACACATACGGGTAAAACCACGAAAGCTATATTTAAAGGAAGCGGTATTCCAGATGTGGCATCTGGTCCGTATTGGGCGGTATATCCATACGATGCAACTGCTATGTGCGATGGTCACAGCATTACTACGATTCTGCAGTCCAAACAGATTGCAAAAACTGGGACATTTGCAGACAGCCTGTTTATAAGTGTGGCAAAGTCAGAATCAAACGTCATGACTTTCTACAACGTCTGTGGTGGCATAAAGTTTTCTGTGGTTAACGAAGGGATACGGGAGGTCGTCTTGACGAACAATGACGGTGGTATGTTGTCTGGAACATTGAATATCGGCTTTAATGAGAATGGAATCCCCATCGTAAATTCGATAACAAAGGGTTCATCTTCAATTAGAATCATTGCTCCTGATGGAGGGACGTTTGCTGTCGGGAAAAACTATTATGCTGTCATTCCTCCAGTTACCTTAAGCAAGGGAATTACAATGAAGTTCTTGACAAGAGATGGAAAAGAAGCCGAAAATGCAATACGATCATCTTCGACTATAGAAAGATCCATATTTACACGTATTCTTAAAGCAGATGCCGGAATCTCATTTAAAAACTGCCCATATCTGACATTTTTATCCGAGGGAGAAAGTACATTAACGCTATCTGGTGGAATCGGTATAATTTTGGAATACTCATTTGATGGCATCGGTTGGCAACGTTTATATGATGAATCTGCCATAACATTTACCAAAGATTCACCATTGTTTTTGAGAGGTCTAAACGAAAAAATCTATCCCGCAAAATTTATTTTGGGAGGAAGTCGTGTCGCCTGCTACGGAAACATAATGAAATTGCTTGATTACAGCAAGGATATACTTAAAGTGCCGGAACAGTGTTTTAAAGATTTATTCGGAAAATGTATGATATTGACGCATGCTCCTGAACTTCCTGCAACAAAACTATCGAAATCGTGCTATGAAAGTATGTTCTACTGGTGTGAATCATTAGAAGAAGCCCCGGAACTTCCCGCAAAAACTCTTGCCGAGAAGTGCTACTCTTTTATGTTCTACTGGTGTAGTTCATTAAGAACGCCACCGGAACTTCCGGCAATGACACTTGCAGATTGGTGTTATAGTGACATGTTCACTAGTTGTGCATCATTGGAAACTGCCCCTGAATTACCTGCGAAAACGCTTGCGGCAAATTGTTATGACAATATGTTCTCCTATTGTAGGTCATTAAAAATATCGCCGGAATTGCCGGCAACGACTCTTGCGAAAGGTTGTTATCGCTTTATGTTTGACACATGTGAATCATTGGAAGTTGCCCCTAAATTGCCGGTTACGGAGTTGAAACCCAGTTGTTATGCCGGAATGTTTGCGAGGTGCAAATCTCTAATTGATCCTCCAGAATTGCCGGCCATGACTCTTGCATATAGCTGCTATGCAAGTATGTTTGCATATTGTAGCGATAAATTGGTCCCTCCTATCCTTCCTGCGACAACGCTTGCAGAAGATTGCTATGCATTTATGTTTAAAGGGTCTTCTATAACTATGCCACCTGAGTTGCCGGCAACGGTGTTAGCATCATATTGTTATTATCAAATGTTCGATTATTGCAAAATGTTAAAGACTGCACCAGAACTTCCCGCATTGATTCTTGCCGAGAATTGTTATGAATGTATGTTCAGGGGATGTAAGTCTCTGATGTCCGCGCCGCAACTTCCGGCAACAACGCTATCCGAGTGTTGCTATGAACAGATGTTTTTTGAGTGTACGTCTTTGATTTCGGCCCCGATACTTCCAGCATTGACTCTTGCGAGTCATTGCTATTTTCAGATGTTTGAAAAATGCGAAAACCTTGATTTTGTAAGGGCGTTATTTACAGGTTATACATCTGATTGTAGCGGCATCTCGGATGCTTTGAATGGTTGGCTTTCTGGTGTAAAAGACAATGGACTTTTTATAAAAAACAAGTCTTCACGGTTTTCTAAAAAACAGATGTCTATTCCAGATAGCTGGGCAGTATCAGAACAATAGAAAGATATGGAAGAATAAGTATATGGTTATTATGAAGTTAAATCTATGAGACAGTTTAAAATATTTCTTTTTCTAATTATCTGTTCGTTGTCTTTATTCGCCTGTGACTTTCAAGAGCAGATAGACAATCTTAAGAATCAGGTGAATGAGTTGAATGATGGACGGATTGCATCCATTGATTCTCAGGTTGAGAACATTAAAAGCTCAATAATGAGTATGGATAAACTGGATAAGGAATTGAAAGCTCTTGTCCAGGAACTTTCGAAAAAGGTAACTGAACTGGAGAGTTCTGATAAATCGCAGTCTGCTGAGCTGACGAAGGTCAAGGCGTCTTTGGTACAGCTTGAACAAACCTTGGATAAGAGAATTGAAGAACTTAAGGCCTATGTGGATAATGAATTGTTGAACGAGAGGGATTGGGTGAAAGCAACATTCTTGACATTGGAACAATATCAAACGACCTGTAATGAATTGGCTATTATCAAGCAGAATTTAGCGAGCATAGAAGAAAACCTTCCTAAGTCTATCAGCGTTGCTGTCTCTGATAGTGAGAAGTCGATGAAATCTTGGGTTAATAATCAATTGACGGCTTACTGCACTATTGCTGATGTTGATGCTAAACTGAAATCTCTTGAATCTTTGGTTGAAAGTGGAGATGCTGCACTTGATGAAAAGTTCCATGATTTGAGGTATGAACTTATTAGGACAAAGGAATATATTAAAGATGCTTACGAAAAAGCAATCAAAGATGCAATAACTGATAGCGAGGGAAGGATGACAGCGAAGACTTCTGCTGAAATTCAGACGGCCACGGAAACAATGCAATCGAAGATTGATGCTTTGTGGGAGAAGATTGCTGATGTTGAATTACGTATCAAACTTCTTGAAAATAGATTGGAAGAACTAGAGGCGGTAATAAATGGGATTTCGTCCTTAATGTATGTGCCGAGGTATTCGGATAGCAAGTGTGTGATGTGGCATGGAAGAAGTATGGATGGTAAAGTTGTCGGGGATAGGGATACACTAAGTTTTGAAATATGCCCATCTGGGACAGTTGAACAGCTGTTGGCTTCGACTGATGTAAAACTTGAGGCACAAGCTGTGTATAATACCGTTGTGAAAAGTTCTGCTGAAATGGTGGAGCTGCCTGTCCTTGAAAAGTTTGGGAATGGTAACGTGCTTACGGTTGTGGTCTCCGGAGAGAATATGAAGGATTCTTTTTTCTCTGGAAATGAGGGGGCATCTTGTCGTGTTCTTATAAAAACCGGTAATGTCGAAAAGATTTCCAACTATGTCCAAATGCGTCCATCGGCAATAAAATATAAGGCGTATTTTTCGTACTCCTCTGTTTCTTTATACGTCGGTGGTACGGCTATGCCGGCGATCACTATGTATCCATCACCTGCCCCATTGACATTTGCAAGTTCTGATTCGGATGTGTTTACTGTTGATGACAAAGGACTGCTTACTGGGGTCAAAGAAGGGGTGGCTGTGCTCACAATGACTACAATTAGCGGTTTTAGTCAGACGCTGACAGTCAATGTGACCCCAATGGATTTGTCTTCAAATGGCACTGCGAACTGCTATATAGTTCCTTTTGCCGGGCACTTTTCATTCAAGGCAACGGTAAAAGGCAATAGTAATTATAGCCTCGATGGGACACCAACCCAGGCAAAGGTGTTATGGGAGTCTTATGGGTCATCCGTGAGGCCTAAATCTGGTTCCTTAATCTCCCAAGTGTCATTTGAGGACGGAAAAATTGTATTTAATACTCCCAAAGTATTAAAAGACGGTAACGCGGTAATCGCAGTGCAGGATAAGGACGGCAGAATACTATGGTCCTGGCATATATGGATCTGTAAAGACTATTATCCGAGCGATACGGATCAGATATACAACAATGGTGCAGGAACGCTAATGGATCGAAATCTTGGTGCCACTAGTGCTAAGCCAGGTAATTATAAAGCTATTGGGCTGTTATATCAGTGGGGACGAAAGGATCCGTTCTTGAGTTCATCAAGCATTGACCGCAATGTCGAGGCTAAATCAACGATAACCTGGCCTTATCCTATACCATTCAAACATGTCCCTCATACAATTTCGTATGTGGAAGCTGATCCTGAAACTTTTCTTTATTCTGTGGAATATCCCACGACATTTATTGAGTCTGATGATACCCATGAAGACTGGTTTTATGATCCATTTGGCGTCGGAGATTATTTGTGGGGACGGAAATATCAAAATGGCAAGACTATTTATGACCCGTGTCCTGTCGGCTATTGTGTGCCGTCTATCAGTGTGTGGACAAAAGCATTTGGAAAGGAGAGCTTTCCTTCAAGGTCCGTTTGGGATAAAACTAATCACGGGATAAATTTTGCACAGTCAGACTATAATCTTGGAAGTTCGGATGTTATTTGGTATCCTGCTGCCGGATCTCGACGTGGCAACAGTGGGGATTTGGGTGATGACTATTTCAATTATGGTAGTTATTGGTCCTCATCTCCCTATACGTACGGCACGGCTTGTTATTTTAGTTTCGGTTCCACGGGATTTGTCAATACAAAGGATACGAATGGAAACAGGGCTTATGCGCGAGCAGTTCGTTGTCTCAAGGAATAGCGGCTCGATGAACCTCGGCCAAAGAGCTAGTGTTTCAGATACTGTAGAACTGTAGATTAATTTGCATGCGCATCTCCGGTGGTTTTCACCATGGATGCGCAGTTTTTATTTCCGGTTTTTATGTAATGACTGCGAATATAAATGTCGAAAAATCAAGATGACTTGAGCTAGGGGATTTCTCAACCTCTGCAAAATTTCAACAGAGGCTGGTTTTTCAATAATTTTCAAACAGCTTCTTATTTTCGGGCAGAAACGTTATCTTTGTAAATGGCTCCGTGACGGGAGCGGAATAAATACGGAGGACGGAATATGTTGTACCCGATAGGAATACAGAGTTTTGAAAAAATTCGCACCGGAGGTTTTGTCTATGTGGATAAAACCGCACTGATATATAGTTTGGCAGCCTCTGGGCAGTACTATTTTCTGAGTCGTCCGAGACGATTCGGAAAGAGTCTGCTCGTGTCTACTATGGAGGCGTATTTCAGTGGCAGAAAGGAACTTTTCGAAGGTCTTGCGATGGAGTCGCTGGAGAAGGAGTGGACGGAATATCCTGTCCTGCATCTGGATTTGACGGGGAGTTCCTATACAGATATTTCGCATTTGAAGATAAGCCTTGACCAGCATCTTCGCAAGTGGGAATCACTGTATGACGTTACTCCTGTGTCCGAAGACTTGTCGTCCAGGTTTAAAGACGTCATTGACACAGCATACCGAAAGACCGGACAGAAAGTCGTCATTATCATTGACGAATATGAAAAACCAATAATCGACAACATTGACAATCCTGAACTTATGGAGCAGTTCAGGCGCGAGCTCCAAGGATTCTACAGCGTCATAAAAGGAAAGGACAATGCCATCAGATTCGCGTTCCTGACAGGGGTGACCAAGCTTGGCAAAATGAGCATCTTCAGCGGACTTAACAATCTTAATGACATATCGATGGATGCCAGATATGCTGACATCTGCGGAATATCGGAGCAGGAATTAAAGACATATTTTGGTGAAAGCGTGAGGACGTTGGCGGAAATGAACGGGCTTTCGGAAGAAGAATGTTACAAGAAATTGGCATCAATGTATGATGGCTATCATTTTTGTGAAGACAGCATCGGCGTGTATAATCCGTTCAGTCTTTTGAATACTTTTGGTGCGAATAAATTCAGAATGTATTGGTTCGAGACGGGCACACCGACATTCTTGGTAAGATACTTGAAACAAGGGAACTATAATCTGGACAATATCTCGAAGAATGACGTAGCGGTAGAGACATTGACAGGTGCGAACTATGTAAGCCCGGCCCCGATAACGCTTATGTATCAGGCGGGATATCTTACGATTAAGGATTATGACCAGAGATTCAATACGTATAATCTTGACTATCCTAACGAAGAAGTGAAGAGCGGATTCCTGAATTCGTTAAGTCATCTCTATGCTCCGGCATTGGCAGGCGGCGAACTGTCTGTCTATCAATTTATCCGTGATATTGAAAAGGGCGATATAGAGAGTTTCATGGACCGTCTCACTGCATTTTTCGCAGGAAACAGTTACATGATTCAGGGCGACCTGGAACTGTACTTTCAGAACGTGATGTCGATAATGCTGAAAATGATGGGGCTTTACGTAAAGACCGAATACCAGACTTCCAACGGAAGGATTGACATTGTCTTCGATACGGACAAATATGTCTATATCATTGAATTAAAGAGAGATGAATCCGCCGAAACTGCTCTGAAACAAATCGAGGAAAAAGGTTACGACAAACCGTTCCTCGCCAGCGGCAAGCAGATAATCAAGCTCGGCATCAATTTCTCTTCTGAGACCAAAACCATCGACGGCTGGGAGCAAGCATAGCCGGGCTAATACGAGATAGCACACTGCGCATCTTTGGTGACCTTCACTGAGGATGCGCAATTGCTGTTCAGGAGGATGCGGGTGAGGCCGGGGTTGCCGGAACAGTCAAGCGACTGAAGGTCGGGGCACGCGGAGAGATCAAGGTCACCTTCCAGTCGGCAGGAAGAACAATCCAAGATGCGAAGTTTAGTGGCGGACGTAAGGTCGAGATGACGGAACCGGCTGCCGTACAAGTATATGGACGAGATGTTCCCGCATCCTGACAAGTCCAGGGTGGACAATGACGTATTCTGGCAATAGAGTGTCCGGAGCTCATGGCATTGGCGTATATCTATGCTGGTCAGGGGATTGCCGTCACAAGTCAGATCCGTCAACAACGTGTTTGCGGAGAGATCCAGCGACGCTATCTGCTGCCAAGGAACAGACAACTTTTTCAGAGAACGGAACATCTCCAGACCATGAACAGACGAAATGCCCGAGTAAACATTGTTGTCAATATTGACCTCCTCGACATTCTCCACCTCCGTGATGGAAACGAACAAGTCCCCATTGCTGTCGAACGTATCTGTCAGATATTTTTCGAAAGCATTGTCGCTGACCACTGCGGAATACACGACCGAAGCCCCCTCCGGCTTTCTGCTGTCTGCCCCGGAATTGATCCCGTCTATCTTCTGCAACTCGTTCATATAGATGGTTTTCAGACCGCTGCATCCTGTGCAGTCGAGCTTCGTGAGCCTGTCATTCAAGCTGACATCCAGCGAAGTCAATGACTTGCAGCCGATGAGGGAAAGCGCCTTGAGCGACCGGCTGTATCTGAGGTTGATGTCGGAAATGGCGCTGCCGGAGCAGTCCATAACTTCAAGCCCCGACAGCAGGTAAACCTTGTCGCCGTCCTGAAGTATATCCCCGACATACATACGCTTGACGCTGCGGACCGCCTTGAAAACATCATTGAGCCCGGAAATGCTCGTGCCGCGCATGTCAAGTTCTTCAATCGCCGGCAACGATGTGATGTTGAGGACGGACACCGGATTCCCGTGAATGTCGAGACGAGTCAATTCCGCCAGAAGAGGGACCCTCAGCGAACTCAATCTGTTTTCTGCCAATGCTGCCGTACGTAGCCGGCTGTTTCCGGAGAGGTCAATGCTTGTGAGCATGTTGTTGCTCAGGTCCAGCGTCTCAAGCCCATGAAACGTCTTCAAATCAATCTGGCCCAATCTTCCGGATTCTGTACCCGAACCGGCCAACTTGATGGAAATCAGCCTTGTACAATATTCGAGCCCCTTGATGGATCTCATATGGTCTGTGCAGATGTCTATCGACCGGATATTCTTCGCCTCTTCCAGACTCAAGAAACCGTCACCGTCGGTATCCCCCTTCTTCAACATATATGACGACACTTCCTCGTCCTCAAACGACACCGGCACGAAGAACTCCTCATCATTGCTATATGCCGTTCCTTTCGCATTGATGGCATAAGCCCGTATATGCCAAGTTGTTCCGACTTCCAGTCCTCGTATCTCCGTCTTGTGGCTGCCGTATCGGGAGCCGTCTATGGTCTTGTTCTGCGACTCTATTGTCGGTTCAGGCTCAGTATCCCAGCACAGGCCGCAAGCAATAAGATCGCCGCTGAAACTTTCATTGACATCATATTCCACGGTAATGGCGCTGGAAGTCCTTTCGGACACAGGCGACAATGAAATGTCTGGAAGACGCTGCTGAATCTTGAAATGTTTCGTCGCCGAAGATTTCTCGTCTCTTCCGTTGCCGATGAAGGCGCTGTAATAATAATCGACGTTGAATGTCAGGCCTTCAAGCACTTTTGAGAATTTGCCGTCTTCTCCCATTGTACAGATACTTCTGGCAAGTTTTTCCTCATCGGTCCCGAACATGAATCCGCACTCCTTGACATGGCTGCTTCCGGAAATGTCGCAAGAAATGATGACGGCATTGCCCTCGACAGATGTGCCCGTGCCGGTAAGCTGCGGCGGATAGAACGCTGCAGGATCGGGATCCTTGATGCAGGATACTGCCGAAAGTACGGCAAGAAGCAATGCGGATGTCTTTTTCATGTTACACGGAAACAAGCAAAGTTACTGAGAATTATCCAGAATGCTTTCCGTCACGGTCCGGACAATGCGGTCTATTTCATGCCTTTCGTGCATCTTTTCAATATATGGAGCACAAATCCACAGCAAGACTGCGGCAATGACGGCGCATGCGGCAATGATGACAGGCCTCTGTCTGAGCTGACGTTCCCTCTTCAGGATTGCAAGTTTCAGCTGACCTGCATCATCAGGCCTTTTGCCTATCTCGGAAGCAGTGCATGAGGAGGCAAAACGGAACCAGAAATTGCGATGTCTGCGTGGAAGTCCGGCGGCTATCTGACCGATTACCTTTCCGAGGGAATATATGTCACTTCTTTCGTCAAGTGCTTGTCCAGCAATTTGTTCTGGAGCTGCGTATGATTCTGTTCCGGCAGCCATCTTCAGGCGCACGTGTGTGTCCGTGTCAGCAAAGCCGAAATCTATCAGCTTGACATTGTTCCCGTTTCGTGTAATCATCACGTTCCCTGGCTTTATATCCCTGTGGACAATCTGCCGATGATGCAGATAGTCGAGTACATCGCAAAGTTCAATGATGATTTTCCTTGCCAGCCCGGGAGTCAGCCTTCCGTCTTCTAAGACCTTGTCCAATGTTTCCCCGTCGATCCATTCTGTAATAATGCAGTTGCCGTACCCGTCTATCGGGACGAAGTCCAATGTCCTGCATATTCCCGGGTGATCCAGTGATGCGCCTATCTCGAATTCCTTTTCCAGGAGTCCCTCATGGACAGGATTGCCTATGTATCTTGGTTTCAATGACTTGACTGCGACGGCTTTGCCTGCGTATATGCTCTTGCCGAGTCTTGAATATCCGTCTGCCGACTCATATACAGGCTCGATTTCCGACGCCTGCGGCAATGTCTGGCTGCAAGCCTCGCAACCGAATATTTCTGAACTGGCCTCCATAACTGTCTGTTCGTTTCCGGAAAACTGATGCACAATGAATTAGAACTGCAAATTAAAGATTTTTTTCGTAAATTTGATTTCATTTTGAAATTGAAATGGCGGCAATCCTGAAATATCTTCTGACGGCCATGTCTCTGGCGGCATTCTGCAGGTGCGGAACTAATGACAGAGGCATAGAGAAAGTACACGAAGACTGGATGTCCGAAGACTGCATGAACGGATATTGCATTGTCTCGGATTCCCTGCTCGCGGGGTTGGCCGATTCTCAGGGAAATGTACTGGTATCACCGACGTATGGCCGCCTTTTCTTCCTGACGGGAGACGTACTTGCCGGATATGAATCTTCCGGATGGACATTCATTGACACGAATGGTCGTGCTCTGGCGGAAACCGATGGAAATATTGATGATGAGCCGGATTCGTTATTGGCTGAATATCAGAAAATAAGAAAAATGCAGGACCTTGCTTGGGACAGGATTGTAGCCGGTTATGAAAGTTTCTGCGAGGCATGTTCCGAACCTGATGCGGATGCAAGTGACATTCAGATGATGAGTGACAGCCTGATGCGGGAAATGTCAATGACCGAAGGCGTTATGAGCCCGCAGCAGCGCAGGCGGATAGAAGTCGCCTTGGATAGATATCGTGAGAGGAGGAGAGCCTTATGATGTTTCGGAAATATGTGCGGAAAGCATTGACAATCATACTTTTCTGTCTTGTCGGAATCGGACTTCATGCGCAGGGTTTTTCTGCCGTAAAGAAAAACACGTCTTATCTATGGGGAGAGGGACGCGCGGCTGACACTCATTCTGCAGACAGCATTGCCTCGGCTGAACTTCTGCGGAAAATCGCGGGTACCGTGGACCTTCCATACGAAATGGCATTGAAAATCGCCCTTATGGAGACATTCGCCGAGGATTTAAGCAAGGTCTCGGAATTTGCCGTGTCCGGCGGAAGGAAAGAAACCGCCGTGCTCCGCTATATCGGGCGCAATGCTGTCGGAACATTGTTTGACGCCAGGCGAAGACGCATTGCCGAAATGAAAAACATCGCAGAAACTGCTGAAGGCAAGCTCCAGATGGATGTAGCGCTGCGTTACTGGTCATGGGCGGCGGTGCTGATGAAGTCCGTCCCGGGTTTCAAGGTCACGGATATCGCGGAGGCGCGCTCTCATCGTGTCAAGATACTGGAAGGCATGAATGTGCGCTTCGACAGGCAGAATGTGGCGGACCGGTCTGTCGTGGAACTGAGTTTTACCTATGACGGGCAGCCTGTCAGGAATATAGACTATCGTTTCTTCAACGGGAAGACTTGGAGCGAAATCATGTCTGCCAAGGACGGGAAAGGCTTTGTGGAGGTATCTCCGGGGACTCGCATTGACGACTACAGGATTCTTTATGAATCCTCACCGGCCCACCTCCAGCATATCTACCGGGAGGTGCGTGCCGTGGAAAAAGCCTTCGGCACTGGCGAGGAAAAGGTCGGGGCCAATGCTGAAGTTTCCGGAGTCAATGCTGTTCCGTCGGCGGCAGTTTCAAGGCGTCCAGTAGAAGAAGGCTCTGTGAGCAAGATAGATTTCAGCAAGGTGAAGAGCAAGATTCTGGATGTCATGTCCAGTGAGAAATTCAATGAATTGCCGGATTCGGCGAAGGCTGTTTCAATGACACCGGTGCTGTTCACCGCCGACTATGAAAAATCAGTAGCCAAGATATGTGATGCCGTTTCCTCGCGCGATTATAACTCTGTAAGCCAGCTGTTTACGCCTACGGGATATGATGTTTTCCTGCGTCTTGCCGCATACGGCAATGCCCGGGTGTTGTCCGGCGAGGCATTGAACTTTTATGCTCTCGGTGATGAGGTGTACTGCCGCAGCGTGCCCATGGCCTTCTCGTTCAGCGGAAATAAAAGGCAATTTGTGGAGGACATCGTATTCACGTTCAATGAGAAAGGACTTGTTTCGAACCTGACATTCTCGCTCGGAAAGGCGGCGACATCGGATATTTGTTCGCATTCGAACTGGACCGAGGAAGCAAGACTCATTCTGGTAGCGTTCCTGGAGAACTACAAGACGGCATACGCGCTCAAACGACTGGACTATATCAGTTCCATATTTGACAATGATGCTCTCATAATCACCGGGCGTGTCGTCCGAAGCGTGGGAATGGACAGAAGTGAGTACGGTTCGAACCGCTATGTGCGTTTCACTCAGCAGAACAAGGAAACATACATCCGGAACCTGTCCCGTGTGTTCGCCAGTCAGGAGTATATCAATATCCAGTTCTCCGACAGCGAGGTCGTAAAGCTCGGAAAAGGTGACCAACTCTTCGGAATCAAGATACGGCAGGAATACTTTTCTACGACATACTCGGATGTCGGATATTTGTTTGTTTTGGTCGATCTGTCTGATTATCAGGCCCCTGTCATACATGTGCGTACTTGGCAGGATTCTCCGGACAAGGATTTCGGCATCATCGGCCCATATCATTTCTAGTGCATGATATGAAGTTTCGAACAGTCATAGTCGCTGCTTTTCTTCTGATGGCATTCCCGGCATTCGCGCAGACGGTGGCATCAGACGAGTTCTCCGTTCAGTCGTTCCGCCGTCTGGAATGGGACCTGGATGCGCGCAGCGGAAGCCCGGTGTTGGACCAGAACGGAAAGAAGTCTGCTCTTATAAAGGTGATTACCAATGCAGAAGGGCATGATTTCGATGTCGGAGTGATGGGAGTCGCAGCTGTACGTCAGGAGGTAGGCGAGGTTTGGGTCTATGTTCCTGAAAAAGTCCGGAAAATCACCATCAGGCATAAGGACTATGGTGTGATAAGAGACTACATTTTTCCTGAGCCGGTGGAATCTGCAGTGACGTATGAAATGGTGCTCCGGACTCCTGCGCCTGAAAAGGAAGTTATAGTGAAAGATTCCATAGTCTATGTTCCGTCACCAGTGGATTCTTTGTCACTGCGCCGTCGGCTTCGCGAACCGGCAGGAGTCTCCGTATCTGCCGTGTTTTCGCTTCCGGAATATTCGGGAGGACTTTTTCTTGCTTGGGAGAGATACCGTTTCGGCTGCTATCTCAAGGCAATGTCTGATTTTCACACCCGTAAACATGAATACAACTGCAAGTCCGACGGAACTGCTGAAAGCGGATATATCTGGACTACAGGACGTTCGTCAGTGTCACGTCTCAATGTGACCACGGGCATAGTCTTCCAGACCTGCGGATGGCTTGGCGCATATGCAGGAGCGGGATATGGCTCTCGCGTGTTGCGCTGGGAGGACTCCACGGGTGTCTGGGCGAAAGTAACAGACTACAGCTATGCCGGCATCGCTGTTGATGCCGGCGTAAGATTTCATTGGCGTAGGCTTTGCCTCTCGGCAGGAATATCATCCATCTGTTTCCGTACCTTATCTGCGGATTTGTCCGTCGGATTCGTATTCTGACAATAGTACGTACTAAAGTTTCGTGTATGTTAGCCGATGTAGCTGGTGATGAGCTTCATGCCGGATGACGGGGTGAAGGTGACACCTTTGGAGGTGGCAGGGATGAGGACGGTCTCGCCCTGATGAAGGGTAAGCGTGTGGTCTTCGTCTTCATGGTCGGTGAGAGAACCGCGTCCTTCGATGCACATCACGACAAGGAACGAGTCAATGCCTGACAGGTCTTTGGTGAAAGGCTTGTCGAGGTCGTACTGGCTGGTAGTGAAGTACTTGCACTCTACCAGAACATTCTCGTCATCCTTTTTCTCCACGTAACTTGTCTTGTACTCCGGATAGACATTGTAGTCGATGGCATCCTTGGCCAGCTCAGTGTGAAGTTCACGTGGTTTGCCGTCGAGTCCGAGGCGTCCGTAGTCATAGATGCGGTAGGTGATGTCCGAGGTCTGCTGGATTTCAGCGATGAAGCAGCCCATTCCGATGGCGTGGATGCGACCTGCAGGGAGGAAGAACACGTCTCCGGCCTTGACATTGAAGTTCGTGAGGACGTCGGTGATGGTGTTGTTCTCCACCCTTTTCACATATTCCTCAGGGGTTATTTTCTCTGAGAGGCCTGAAAGCAGGTGCGCCCCTTCATCAGCGCCTACTACGTACCACATCTCGGTCTTGCCCTTGGAATTGTGGCGTTTTGCGGCCAGTTCATCATCAGGATGGACCTGAATGGAGAGGTCGCTTTTCGCGTCAATGAATTTGATCAGGAGCGGGAACTCGTTGCCCGTATTGGCATAGACTTTTTCGCCTACGAGCTGACCTTTGAACTGCTCCACCAGTTCGGTGATGGTCTTGCCCTCGAACTCGCCGTTGGCAATGACGGACTCATGGCCCTTTACGCCGGAAAGTTCCCAGCTTTCGCCGATATTATGCTGATCTGTAACGACTTCCTTATATGGAGCGATTTTCTCGCCGCCCCATACCACAGTCTTCAGTATTGGTTTGAATTTTAATGGATACATTGTTTTGTTCATATTTGCGCCAGCCGGGTCAATGCTTCCGCCGGTCCTCCCCACTGCGTGGGTCCCCTCCCTTTTCGGGAGCCAATGCCGGCTCCAACATTGATCCGGCTGGCTTTTATTGTAATCTATTATAGGTAATCTTACGCCACTATTTATCGAGCTGGCTCAGAGCGAAAGTGTAGGCGCCGAGCGAGATGGCCTTGCTGGCACCGATCTTCGAACGCATGACGCCGATACGCTTCTGCGGATCGTAGGTCGCAGTCTTCTCCGTTCCGTACACCTTGATCTGGCGTGCATCGCCCTTTGCGAACGCTGCAAACTCCTCAGGGTCATCCAGATTGTAAACCTTTGGCTGAACCTTTCCGATAGTGTCTCCGGACATAGTCTTGACCGTAGAACGCATTGACCTGAGAATGCCAGGCATGATGTAGTCGGCATTGTTCATTAGACCGCCGCCGATACAGATGATACCGTCGAAAAGTGATGCGGCGATAGCCATACCGTCGCCGGCAGCCTCGCCGAGGTCATTGAACGCCTTGACGGCAGCTTCCCTGTTGCCCTCACGCTCTCCGTGGCAGATTTCCGCGATCTCCTTAGGCGTAAGACCGTGCTCGAGATTGCCGCTTGCCTCGCCGTAAACTCTGGTCACTGCACGGATGGAAGCGCTGTCCTCAAGAATATAGCCAGGCATCTTGAAATTCGGCAGGCAGAACGTCTCCACGCACGAATTGTCTCCGCGGTTCAGTTCCCCGTTCATCACGAAACCGATACCGAGACCTGTACCGAATGTGTAGCCGATAAGGTTGTGGAAACGCTTGTCGCTTCCTGTCTCGGCAAGCCTTGCATTGACCTCCGGAAGCGCTCCGCCGAGAGCCTCGCCATAAGCATAGAGGTCACCGTCATTGTTTATATATACCGGAATGCCGAATTTTTCCTCGAGGAATGGTCCGAGAGCCACTCCGTCACGGAAAGACGGGAAGTTCGGGAGATAGCCACCGATAATGCCGTGAGGATAGTCAGCAGGTCCCGGGAACGCGAAACTGATCGCCACCGGCTTCTCCTTAAGCTGCTCGATTACAGTGCTGAACCCGAGCACGAGAGTCTGCAGACAGAGGTCCAGGTTCTTCGCATTGGAAGGAAGATTGATTGGGTCAATGATATATTCGCCTCCGCGCATTGCGCTGAATACCATATTGGTACCGCCTGCGTCGAGCGTGAGGACTATACGTGAATCTGTTTTATAGTTTGCCATAATCTGATATTGTTTTAGTACCATACTTTCTTTTCAGAACCCATCTTGAATACCAGGTTTCCACCTCTGTAGATGTCCTTGTATTCGATATACGGGAGATTGTATTCATCTCCGTTGAGCGTGATGCTCTGGATATACTTGTTGTCTTCACTCAAATTTTCCGCAGTGACATTGAACAAGCCGCCGGGCACTTTTACCGCAGCGCTCCTGAACGCCGGCTTGCCGAACCAGAAACGAGGTGTGGCCGGTTCGCTCTGGTAGAATCCGAGACTTGACAATATGTACCATGCGGACATCTGCCCTACATCCTCATTGCCCGCAAGACCGTTAGGATCATTGAAATAGAAGTCCTTGTAGATCTTGTCCGCGATATCCGCGGTCTTCCACGGCTGTCTTGCCATCGTGTAGAAATAGATGATATGGTGGCTCGGTTCATTGCCGTGGGCATACTGGCCGATAAGGCCGGAGATGTCGCTGGAAGTGTTCTCTCCGACAATTTCGCTCTTGGCTGAGAACAGGCTGTCGAGTCTTTCCGTCAATTTCTCCTCTGAACCGTAAAGCGAAACAAGTCCGTTGAAATCCTGCGGAGCAAGCCATGTGTACTGCCATGCATTGCCTTCACAGTAAACATCAGCCCTATGCTCCGACTGGTAAGGATTGAACGGTTCGATGAACTTGCCGTTAGAGTTCTTTCCGCGGATGAAAAGCGTCTTGGCATCGAAATAGTTCCTGTATGAATGACTTCTGTTGTGGAAATAGGTGTAGTCGTCATCCTTGTCGAGGAATTTGGCGGCCTGTGCCATGGCCCCGTCTGCGATAGCATATTCCATATCGTAGGCCACAGACTCGCCGAAACCCTTGTCGGCAGGGATGAAACCGTACTGCATACGGATATCCTGGCCTCTGTCAGGTCTCATTTCCGAATCTTTCAATGCCTTGTAAGCCAGCTCTTTGTCGAAGCCGTCGAAGCCCTTCACCAGGATGTCTGCCAATGCGACTACTCCCGGGTTGCCTACCATACAGTCAGTCTCATTGCCCCAGAGATGCCATACCGGAAGCTTGCCCTGCTGCAGGTAGATATTGATCATGGTATTGGCAATGTCATTGACCTTCTCAGGATGGATAATCGTCATCAGCGGCATCGCAGCCCTGTAGGTGTCCCAAAGCGAGAAAGTGGTATAGTTCACGAAGTCGTTTCCGGTGTGGATCTGGTCGTCAGCACCTCTGTAGTCGCGATTTACATCATTGAAGACAGACGGCTGTATCATCGTGTGGTACAGGGAAGTATAGAATACCGTGCGTGCGTCCTCGTCATCAGTGTCGATTTTGATTTTGGACAGTTCGGCGTTCCATGCTTTAGTTGCGCTCTTAACCGTGCCGTTGAAATCCCAGCCAGCCAGTTCCTCTTCCATATTGGCCTGCGCACCATCCATGCTTGTCGGAGATATGGCCACTTTTACCATAATCTGCTCACCTTCAGTGGTCTGGAAATCCATTCTGCTGTAAGGACCTTGTGAAGTGAACTTCTCGAACGGCTTGCTGAACTGAGCGTAGAAGAACACCTTCTGGTTCTTGGCCCAGCCTGTGGAGAATCTGTAGCCCCGGATAGTCACGCTGTCCACCTTTTCTGTCAATGTTCCGGTGGCCTTGTCCCAGCACCCGCCGTTCTCCAGGTCAAAAACGATTGCTGCTGAATCACTTGCAGGGAAAGTGTAACGATGCATACCCACACGTGAAGTAGCTGTCATCTCGGCTTCGATTCCGAAACGTGTAAGCATCACGCTATAGTAACCGGGCACGGTGATTTCCGAAGACCTGTCCGCGTAGGACCAGAGACCGGTCTTGACGGCAGCTTCGATTTCTTCAGGGGTAGCGTTCTCGCCAGGCTCCTCGCCACGCGCATAAGCCACCTCACCGATGACAGGCATGACCGTAACGTCGAAGAGATCGCCGATACCGGTGCCCTCCAGATGCGTATGGGAAAAACCGATCACAGTAGAATCGCTGTCGTGATAGCCTGAGCACCAGTCCCATGTTTGAGGAATGCTGGTAGGCCCGAGCTGAACCATTCCGAAAGGAACATTGGCCCCCACGAACACATGTCCATGTCCTCCGGTGCCGATTTTCGGATTCACGTACTGCACGTAATCCGTGTTGTCTGTTGTCTTTGCGCAGCCGGCCGCCACCATCGCCGCCAGCATCATCGCAGAAAATATATGTTTCATTATTGTCAATGTTTTGTGTGTCAATGTTTTGTGCTACTTGGCAGCCCGGCAGCGGAACACAAGTTCCCCGCCACGTGTAAGCTGCCCGTGGCCCACCCTGTAATTCTTCAGCGTCTTGCCGCCGAGAGTCATGGACGATATCCTGTCATATTGACCTGTCCCAGAAGAGGTCTCGCAAGCATTGGCATTGCTTCCTGACTTAGTGATAGTCAGCTCATTATGTCCGTCGTACCACTTCGGGTCCAGCGTTATGGTAACCTTCCTGAAAGCCGGAGCGGTAAGCGTGTAGTACGGCTCTCCTGGGCAATCCGGATAGAAGCCCATCATCGAGAACACAGCCCATGCGGACATCGTGCCCGTATCATCATTGCCCGGAATACCGTCAGGCTTGGTCGTGAAATACTGCTCCAAAAGCTGCGGTATCATCTTCTGGGTGCGCCATTCCTCACCCATGAAGCGGCTGAAAAGATAGGCATATGCGATATCCGGCTCATTGGCAGGATCATACAGCCCCTCGTCGAACACGCTCTGCAACTTCTCCAGGAACACCTTCCGTCCGCCCATCAGAGCCGCATAACCTTCCACATCGTGAGGCACGAAGAACGTATAGTTCCATGCACTGCCTTCGTGGAAACCGGGAACCTCCTCGAAATTCTCACCCTGTCTCGGATTGAATGGAGAGAGGAATGTCCCGTCAGCATTGAGCGGCCTCAGCGTACCTGACTCCCTGCTGTAGTAATTCTTGTAGTTCAATGCCCTGTCTCTGAACAACTTGGCATCTTCAGCGTGGCCTAAACGTGCAGCAAGAAGGGACAATGCATTGTCCGCCACATAGTATTCCAATGCGTGTGAGACGGAGTTGTCTCCCGAGAAATCAGCGGCAAAATACCCGAGCGGAATGTATCCGTCCTTCATGTAAGGGTCATTGTCCGGTCTCATCCTGTTCTTCGCCCCCTCAGTCGTAGCCGATTTGACAAAAGCCTCGTAGGCAGTATCTATGTCAATGTCCTTCAGTCCCTTAAGGTAGGTGTCCGTGATTACAGGGATTGCCGGATCGCCCTCCATTGTGAAAGTCTCACGGCCGTAAAGCTCCCATTTCGGCATCCAGCCCCACTCACGATACATAGATATCATTGACCTGACCATATCCAGCTGGCGCTCAGGGTAGGCGAGAGTCAGAAGCTGGTGGACATTCCTGTAGGTGTCCCAGAGCGAGAAGACCGTGTACCTGTTGTGCCCCTCGGCCACTTTTCCGATACCGGTTCCCGATTTCGAGTAGTCCGTGCCGCAGTCACTTGTCAATGTCTTTCCGTCCCCGCAGTATTCCATCAGAGGATATTCCCCGTTCACGTCATTCAGAACGTTCGGGTGGATAAGTGTGTGATATAGAGCAGTATAGAATACTTCAGTCTGGTCTTCTCTTCCGCCTTCCACCTTTATGCGGGAAAGGTCGCTGTTCCATTTTTCATAAGCTTTGGCCTTTACCTTGTCGAAGTCGAAACCGTTCTGCTCGGCATCGAGGTTCATCCTGGCATTCTCGCAGCTGACGAACGAAACGCCCATCTGGACGCAGATCTGCTCGCCCTCGACTACATTGTCATAGCTGAACCAGAAGCCCACGTCGTCTCCGGAGATTTCCCTCGCGTAACGTGTGTAGAACTTGTATTTTCCCTGGTCAGGGTCCCATGCCGCCTCTGCTGTCATCGGGCGCTGCTTCTTCCAGTAACCGCAGGATGAAGGCGCCTTGCTGACACGCATCACGAAATATATCGGGAACACCGCCTGCGAATTGTAGCAGAAAGTGCCTAAAAGCTTAGAGCCCTCGATTTCCGTATCGCTGATTTTGCGGACGGTGGCGCCGGATTCATTGGTCAGACCCTCTCCGAGATTAAGCAGGATGTTGGCCCGGCCAGCCCTGAAGGTGTATCTCTCGATGCTCGTGCGCATCGTCGATGTGACTTCCGTCAGGATTCCGTATCGGGTCAATGTGTTTGAATACCAGCCCGGTACGGCTTGCTCTCCGCTATATTCCGAGCCGTATTTGTGATAATCGACTTCCAGTTCTCCCGAGGTCGGCATCGTGAGCAGGGAGCCCAGTTCCGGGCAGCCTACTCCGCTCAGATTCACGTGTGAGTATCCTGTGAAGAACTTGTTTTCGTAGCAATATGGGGTGGACCACCAACGGCTGTCCTTGTCCCAAACATTCTCGTCCGAGCCCATTACGTTGAACGGGGAGACGCTCATCATTCCGTTAGGGCAGACTGCTCCCGGATTCGTGGTGCCGAAATTCGTGGTTCCGACAAACGGGTTCACATAGTCCGCCGGCTGTTTTCTTTCATTGGTCTGAAGCGGTTCAGCCGCATTGACGGAAAAAACTCCCCACCCAGACATTATCGTCAGGGCGAGGAGTATCTTTGGTAAATATCCTGTAGCCATAGGTTTACAAGATATTGGTCCGTTTCGTAAACTCTATTATTTCAGGAATATATCCGAATGCAAGTCCTGTGACCGTGTCCGCACAGCCGTAATATATGGCGATGCGGCCGGTTTCAGGATCATGCAGGGACGCACAAGGGAATGTCACATCAGGCACATCTCCTGTCAGCTCGTAGATTTCGCGTGGGGAAATGAGGTACTGACCGCTTCTTGCAATCGGTTTCCACGGCTGTTCGAGGTCGAGCAGGGCAGATCCGAAAGCATAGACATAGCCGTTGCACGAATGCAGGACTCCGTGATAGAACAGGAGCCAGCCTTCTGATGTCTCGATCGGCACTGGGCCAGCGCCTATCTTCATGCACTGCCATGCACTTACTTCAAACGGTGCAGGAGCCATTACGTGGCGGTGGTGTCCCCAGTATTCCATATCAGGTGATTCGGAGTAGAAAATATCACCGAATGCAGTATGGCCGGTGTCACTTGGACGGGAAAGCAGGGCGTATTTGCCGTTTATCTTTCTCGGGAAAAGCACGCCGTTGCGGTTGTATGGCAGGAAGGCGTTTTCCATCTGGTGGAAGGTCTTGAAATCAGTGGTCCAGGCCATGCCGATGGTCGGTCCGTGATAACCGTTGCACCATGTGACGTAATATTTGTCTTCGATTTTGGCGACGCGCGGGTCGTAGCCGTACACCCACTCTCCGATTTCAGGGTCTGCGCCTTCAAACTTGATGGTCTCAGGATTGATTTCCCAGTTGAAACCGTCTTTTGAGAATGCCGCGTGAAGCGTCATCCTGCGGTTCTTGTCATCGCAGCGGAAGACTCCGGCAAATCCGTCCTCGAACGGAATTACGGCAGAGTTGAATATACTGTTGGAGTCCGGCAGAATGTCGCGAGGTATTACAGGATTTTCAGAATAACGCCAAAGCGGATCTTTGCATCCTGCGGGGCGATCTTGCCAAGGTAAGTTGGGGAGATTGTTCCCTTCGATCTTTAGTGAACTCATATTCAATGTTTTGTATCAGTTATTCGCTTTTACGGATATCCAGGTGAAGTTCGTCGAGCTGGACCTGGTCAATGGTGGACGGAGAATCGATCATCACGTCGCGGCCCTGGTTGTTCTTAGGGAAGGCAATGTAATCCCTGATGGAATCGCTTCCGCCGAACAATGCGCATACCCTGTCGAAGCCGAATGCAAGACCGCCGTGAGGTGGAGCACCGAACTTGAAGGCATTGATGATGAAGCCGAACTTGTATGCGGCCTCTTCCTTGCTGATTCCGAGAACTTCGAACATCCTCTCCTGCAGTGACGCATCGTGGATACGGATAGAACCGCCGCCCAGCTCGGTTCCGTTCAGAACGAAGTCATAGGCATTGGCACAAACTTTCTCAAGGTCCTCTTTCTTGTCACTGTAGAACATCTGGAGGTGCTCAGGCTTAGGAGCCGTGAACGGATGGTGCATAGCATAGAAACGCTGTGTCTCGTCATCCCACTCGAGGAGAGGGAAGTCCACAATCCAGAGCGGTGCGAACACCTTAGGGTCCCTGAGTCCGAGGCGGTTGGCCATTTCCATACGGAGAACTCCGAGCATTGTCTGGGCCTTGAGTTTTGCGCCGCAGAGTATCAGAACGAGGTCGCCGGCTTCAGCGCCTGCTGCGATTGCCATTTCCTTGACCTGCTCAGGTGTGTAGAACTTGTCGATTGAAGACTTGACAGAGCCGTCAGCATTGAACTTGATGTAAACCAGGCCCTTGGCTCCGACCTGCGGGCGTTTTACCCACTCCGTAAGCTCGTCCAGCTGCTTTCTGGTGTATTCAGCGGCGCCTTTTACGGCAATGCCGCCTATGTAGTCCACTGAATCGAATACTGAGAAGCCATGACCTTTGGCCAATGAAGTGAGCTCGTGGATTGTCATGTCGAAACGCACGTCCGGCTTGTCAGAACCGTATTTGTCCATCGCATCGTACCAGCTCATACGTGGAAGCGGATTCGGGATGTCCACATTCAGAACGTTCTTGAACAGTCTGCGCATCATATCCTCGAAGGTGTTCAGCACATCTTCCTGCTCCACAAATGACATTTCGCAGTCAATCTGTGTGAATTCAGGCTGGCGGTCAGCGCGCAGGTCCTCGTCACGGAAACATCTCACGATCTGGAAATACCTGTCGTAACCGGCCACCATCAGCAGCTGCTTGAAGGTCTGCGGAGACTGCGGAAGAGCATAGAACTCACCGGCATTCATTCTGGACGGTACCACGAAGTCACGTGCTCCTTCAGGTGTGGATTTGATGAGGTAAGGTGTCTCAATTTCCATGAATCCCTTGCTGTCGAGGAAGTTGCGTACTTCGTGAGCGATCTTGTGACGGAGCACAAGCGCATTCTTGAGCGGGTTCCTTCTGAGGTCGAGGTATCTGTATTTGGCTCTGATGTCATCACCGCCGTCGCTTTCGTCTTCGATGGTGAAAGGAGGTGTTACTGACTTGTTCAGGATATTGATCGAACTGAGTTTGATCTCGATTTCGCCGGTATCCATCTTGGCGTTCTTGCTCTGACGCTCGATCACTTCGCCTTCTGCCTGGATGACGAATTCGCGTCCGAGAGAGTTGGCCACCTCAACCAGTTCTGCCGGTGCATCGGCGCTTACCACCAGCTGAGTTATACCATATCTGTCGCGAAGGTCAATGAATGTCATTCCTCCGAGTTTTCTGGATCTCTGGACCCATCCGGAAAGAACTACTTTCTTGCCTGCATCTGCGAGTCTGAGCTCACCGCAAGTGTTTGTTCTGAAATAAGTATTGAACATAATATGCTTTAAATTATTATTTTCTGTTCCAAACACGCAAATTTAGCAAATTATAATCAAAATTATTCGCCGGCATCTTGTAACTTTGTCATTGTACTTGAAAAGTGCGCCGGGACTGCTGTTTTCTGGTAGTGTTCCGGCCCTTGGATTTGAGTAACGAGAAAAAACAAGTCATATGGAAGTAAGAGCAAAAAAAGCATTGGGACAGCATTTCCTGACGGATCAGAGCATTGCCAAAGCCATTGTTGCCGCCCTTGAGCCGGCAGAAGGAGGCAGTGCGGATGTGCTGGAAATCGGCCCGGGAATGGGTGTGCTGTCGCAGTATCTGCTTCAGCGTGAAGACATTGACCTGAAAATGATAGAGATAGATACCGAATCCGTGGAGTATCTGCAGAAGCATTTCCCGGACGCGGCTGACAAGGTCATCTATGGCGATTTCCTGAAACTGGATATCGACCATCTGTTTTCCGGCAGTTTCAATGTCATCGGCAATTTCCCGTACAATATCTCGTCGCAGATATTTTTCCGCATTCTCGATTACAAGGACCGCATTCCTCAGACTGTCTGCATGATACAGAAGGAGGTGGCCGAGCGTATCGCCGAGAAGCCGGGAAGCAAGACCTACGGCATCCTGTCGGTGCTTCTCCAGGCGTGGTATGATATTGAATATCTGTTCACTGTGGGGTCCGGCGCCTTTGCTCCGCCTCCGAAAGTGCAGTCCGCCGTCATCCGGCTGAAGCGCAACGACAGGACGTCATTGGGATGCGACGAGGCCGCGTTCAAGAACATTGTCAAGACTTCGTTCGGTCAGAGGCGAAAGACAATGCGGAATTCACTTAAGCCGCTCATCCTGGCGAAAGCCTCCCGCGAGGGATGGGACGCCGTTAAGACTTCGGAGTTTGCGGCTTCGCCTGTTTTCGAGCTTCGCCCGGAGCGCATGAGTGTCAATGATTTTATCGAATTGACCAAACTGCTGGTGCAGTAACCTGCTTCTCAGGCCTTCCGAGAATAATTTCGCTGGAGGCACAATTTCAGTTGAAAATTAATAACTTTGGCTATATGGACATTCACAATTCACATAAGGCTCATCCCTGGCATGGAATAGACTTGGGGGACAATGTTCCCGAGGAGGTCAGGGCATTTATCGAAATAGTTCCGACAGATACTGTAAAGTACGAGGTGGACAAGGAATCCGGTTATCTTTCACTTGACAGACCGCAGAAGTTCTCCAACATTGTCCCGTCTCTTTACGGTTTCCTGCCTAAGACATATTGTTCTGCAAAGATGGCAGAGCTTAGTAATCAGGCACTTGCGCGATATGATATAGAGGGTGACGGTGATCCGCTCGATATCTGTGTCCTTACCGAAAAGGATGTTACGCACGGAGATATCATCGTCAGGGCCAGGCCTATCGGCGGGCTTCGTCTTCTCGACCACGACCAGGCTGACGACAAGATCATCGCTGTCCTGAAAAATGATGCCGTCTATGGCCATCTGACTGATATTGATGAGCTTCCGAAGGACATTATCCGCCGTCTGATCCACTACTTCACGACCTACAAGGACATCCCCGGCGAGAACACCCAGCGAATGAAGTTCATCAGCATCTACGGTGCCGACGTCGCCCATGATGTCATATTGAGGTCGATGGAGGATTATAATGATCTGATCGCCGGGGTCGGAAAAAAGGACCTGATTGCTGACAAATAGCCCGTTCCTCCCGTTTCCTGACGTGCCGTTTGGGCGTATATCCGTTCCCTCATCAGTCGAGTGCGCCCGGCACACTCCTTCGTAGGAAGCTGATCTATTCTCGAAAATCCATCGCAAAGTTGTGCGTGCTGTTTGGGTGTATATCCGTTCCCTCATCAGTTGAGTGCGCCCGGCACACTCCTTCGTCGGAAGCTGATCTGTTTTCGAAAATCCATCGCAAAGTTGAGACGCGCCGTTTGGGTATATATCCGTTTCCTCATCAGTCGAGTGCGCCCGGCACGCTCCTTCGTCGGAAGCTGATCTATCCTCGAAAAACCGTCGCAAAGTTGTGCGCGCCGTTTGGGTGGTTCCCGCCCGAGTGTGCACAACAGGTCTTTTGCTGCACAACGCGGCTTTCCTAGCCTTGCGGGCTTGGGTTGTTCTTTCAGTGATGAATGTGATATCTCCCCAACTGAGACACTGAGGAATTTTCATCTGACTGGTTCGCGGTATATCTTACAACTCGCGGACGGCAGTCTCGATATATGAAGAGAGGGCGGCACGAAGGTCCTCGTCAGCGACATTGGCCAGAACCGGAGCGATGAACGAAATCATCTGCAGCACTTTGGCCTCGTCTTCCGGGATTCCGCGCGAACGCATATAGAACTGCTCATCTTCATTGAGCTGGCCGACAGTCGCCCCGTGTGAGCACTTCACGTCGTCTGCATAGATTTCGAGCTGCGGTTTTGCTTCCGCTTCAGCGCCATCTGACAATATCAGGTTGTGGTTCGTCTGGTACGCCTCTGTCTTCTGTGCGTCAGGCGCCACGACTATCTTTCCGTAGAACCTGGCCTTGGATTTTCCAGAAGCGATTCCATTGAACAGCTGCATTGACACGCACGACGGCACGCGGTGACGGACTTCCGTGCGAATCTGCATCTTGTCCGCTCCCGAGCAGAGGTACAGGCCGGAAATCTTCACGTCCGCGCCCTCGCCTACGATATCTACAGCTAGGGGCAGGTCAATGTCTTTGCCCGGCATCGCAAGCACGGTGACATTGACATTGGCCTCGGCCTCTGCCACAATGCTGTCGAAAGGCAGCCCGTCCGGGCAGAATTCCAGTTTCGGGTCAATGTTGTCCGTATCGCCGTCCAGCTGGAACTGCTCTTTGGCGCCTATTACATATACTTTATCGAATGTTGAGGCTGAAGGGACTCTGATGGTGGCGGCTCCACAAGGCACGGCCACATCCACATAATGTCCGGAATCAGTCTTCGGTGACGGGTCCAGGCGCATTGAAACGTCCTGGGATTTAATATCGCTCTGCATAACCACTCCTTAGAAAATGTCGTATCCCTTCTCTTCGATTTCGTCAACGAGTTCTCTTCCGGCTGTCTTCACGATTTTGCCGTCCTTGAGAATGTGGACAATGTCCGGGACAATGTAGTCGAGCAGTCGTTTGTAATGGGTTATGACAATGGCTGATTTCTCCGGAGTGTGAAGCGCCCTAACTCCTTCTGCCACTATTCTCAAAGCGTCCACGTCCAGTCCGCTGTCTGTTTCGTCGAGTATGGCCAATGTAGGGTCAAGCATTGCCATCTGGAATATCTCGTTACGTTTCTTCTCACCGCCGGAAAATCCGACATTGACCTCTCTCTTGGCAAACTCCGGACGCATCTGGACGAATGCCATCTTCTCTCTCATAAGTTTAAGGAAGTCACCGCCTTTGATCGGGTCCTCACCGTTTGCCTTGCGCTTGGCGTTGATGGCGGTTTTCATGAAGTTGGTGATGGTCACGCCCGGTATTTCGACCGGATACTGGAACGACATGAAGATGCCGGCCCATGACCTTTCCTCTGGTGACATTGCCAGCAGGTCCTGCCCGCAGAACTCGATGCTTCCGCTTGTCACAGTATATAAAGGTTTGCCCGTGAGGACTGAGGACAATGTGCTTTTTCCTGCTCCGTTAGGCCCCATCACAGCATGGATTTCTCCTTTTTTTATAGTCAGGTCAATGCCCTTCAATATCTCTTTATCGCCCACTGACGCGTGCAGATCCCTGATTTCCAATAATATATCGTTATTCATCTCTTCAATTTTTCTTGCAAATATAGTGAAAGCCGAGGGAAAAGGAAAGCCCTTCTTTACTTTTCCGAGGCGCATATCCTGTTGTTTTATTGGGACTCTGTCCCAAACCCTGACGCTCCGCGCGGCCTTTACGTCCTCCACGTATTTGCTGTAGCCACGGGGGCAAAATCGCCTCTTTTGCCTACGTCGTTTGATTCACGGGTGCAAATCCGGCCTTTTCGCCCCCGTCATCCCTTTTATTTCATTGTCACGTGCGCAAATCGTGCGTTTTGGCCCCCGTCGTTGAAAGTTAATCCTTCGGACGGAATTCCTCGCTTGTATTGTCCTGAGAATAGTTTGTCGATGATACAAATAGCGTGACCTGTAAAACGCTGTATAACAGATGTTTAGGTGTCTTCAGAGTTGTGATTTTCTCAACTCTGAATTTGGTTAAAAGCCTGATAATCTGCGACTTATTGCTTGCGCGTGTTGTATCGTCTTGTGTCGGCTGTGTGCCTTCCGCAGTTAAGTGTTACTGCTGTACAATCTATCAGTTGCCAATGGGCAAATATCTGATGGTCTAGCTTTATTGTCCACAATAGATTGAGATCTAAGTTCCGTTGTTCTCAAATCCGGCATCTGAGGAGATCTACGCTTCGCTGTAATTTTCGAACAACCTGCGTGTTTGGCTTTGGTTTATATTGCTGTGTATCAATAGATTACGCTCATTGCTAAATGCCAGGTTATATGAAAAATAGAGTAACCTGACTTTCGGCTTTTCTCATAACTCACTATGAGTCAATACTTTCTACCGTCAGCCCAAGTGCAAGTTGTTCGGTTTTTTCTCTCTAATCATGCCTCACGGAAGCAATCATGTCCGGCAACAAGAAGCCGCCGTGAGGACCAGGCCCTCCTGCTTCGTGGGTCCCTCGCTCTAGTGCCGAACAAGGCATCATCAGATGCCGGGCCGGAGTTGGCGGGCAGGGAAAGCCATGAGGCGATGGAAAGCCCGGAGGCCCTGATGTGCACCCTTGAAAAGGGGGTTAGGGGGATTGAGATAAGCAAGTCCCCACGGTGGCAACCTTGTTGCTGAGCCATTGACACGGTATTTATATTGTTCTACACTGTTGCCTGCTGTCGGGAGCTTACGGAGGTGAGCAGGAGCGACTACTGAAATCTGTCCGGCAGAAGGCGGGTTTTCACGGATAAGTTGTTCAAAATGAAGCGCTTATCCGTAAAAAGGCGGGGTTTTACGGATGAATTGTCATTTACGGACGGATTGTGGCTTTGGTTGAACCGGTTGTGACTATCGGTCTTCTCCTGATTTTAGTTGATGACTCAGGATGATACACGAGGCGCAATCTGTAAATTGCTGAAAATCATCGCCTTAGGTGTTTTCATGGTTGCCATAACTCTGGAAAATAGCTAAACAGCTGCTACACAGTAATTTGCAGGTTACTCTACGCAGGTTGTTCGGTTTTTTGCAGCCAGTTGATGTTGTGCTGAATGTAGGAGTAACTAATTTCTGAAAACAGTTGACTCGCGAAGTGTAGTTTGTCCGTAGAAAGTGAGTGTTTTCCGGACAAGTCATTCAAAATGAAGCACTGTTCGAAAAGTCCTCGCGAGACTGAAATACTCTGTACCCCTATACAAGGCCAGAAGCGGATTCTCGATTTTCACTGAGAAATATTTGACTTTTCAGACAGTCTCCTGCAAGTTCTCAGGCTTACAGTTTGCGGTTCGCGTAGTTTGCGATGCAGTCCGGAATCTGGATTTCGTAATTGGAATCGTCAAGCAGCGGCGATGTCAACAGAAGGTCAGCCGTCGTGCGGTTAGTGGCGAAGGCAATGTTGTACAGCGATGCGAGACGACTCAATGCGGATACGTCGTTCTGGTGTCCCTGGACAATGAGGTTGTCGCAAAAGAAAATAAGCATGTCGATGCGGCGCTCGGCAATCATTGCACCAATCTGCTGGTCTCCGCCAAGAGGTCCTGACAATAATCTGGTCACTTTTCCTCTGAACGGGAACGTCTCCTCGCCATCTGTCTCTATGGGAATCTCGTCGATGAGACGTCCTGTGGTTCCGGTTGCGTACAAATTATGCTTCGAAAGCATTGACGCATTGAACTTTACCCATGATATGAGTTCTTCCTTTCTTCCGTCGTGCGCAACCAGCGCGATGTTTAATTTCTTCATAATGTTTTCCTCCGAATTATGTAACATGATAATAATAAGTTGCCTCAGATTAAGATTCCTTAAGATGATGCAGGTTATTTTTTGAGGGTTACATAAGTGCTGACCGCTTCAAATTCCGTGCAATTCCCTGCGTGGCGAGTTGTGAATTCCCCGTCTGAAGGATAACAATGTGGATGGACCTGTCGGGAAAGCGAACTTGGTAATTGTAGGAAGTGATGAACTGGACTGATGAGTGTTGTTGTAAGACGGGGTGAGATGAGGATAGATCGTGGAAGGCGATTGATGAACGAGAGGAGTGGATTCTGTCTGGTGGCATGGTTGGTAATGAACTGGACTGATGAGAGTTGTTGTAAGACAGGGTTAGATGAGGATAAACGTGCAAGGAGATTGATGAACGAGAGGAGCGGATTCGGTCTGCTGGCGTGGTTGGTGAAGGACTGGCTTTGGGGAATAGGGGAGTGTAGAAGAAACGGCGAACGTCCTGGTTGGTGGGAGATAAGGAGATAAGTCGAGAATTTTTATTACTTTTGTGCCAAATGGGAATCGCGAGATTTCAGGTGGCAAAGTCGGGAAACTTTCGGGAGGACGCTGACTCGGAGAGAAAAGCCTTTCAGGAAACTTCCGGGCGGGCATCCGATGAAAGATGAAAATGGAGATATGGTGCCTGACGAAGACCGCGAGGCAGTAGAGAGATATCGAGAGGCAGCAAGAATCGCGAGACAGTGACGACTGAGTACTCTTGAGTAGCCTGGAACCTCTCTTGAGTAGCCTGGAACCTCTCGAAATAGATGGATAAAATTTATGAGCTCGTTTCTGGAAATATTCGGATTTTTGAAATTCCACGTGACAGATATGTTGGACGTCCTGTTGGTCGCCCTGCTCATCTATTTTATATTCAGGTGGATACGGGACTCCGCGGCCATGAACATCTTCATTGCCGTGATATCCATTTATGTCCTCAGAGTCATAGCAGATGCATTGAAAATGAAATTGGTCAGCGCCCTTCTCGGCACATTCATCGACGTCGGAGTCCTGGCCGTAATCGTGATCTTCCAGCCGGAAATCAGGCATTTTCTCATGCGCTTCGGCAGCGGCTCCAAAATCGGCGTGAAGACCAGAGAATTCATCAACCGCTTTCTCGGAAATGAAGACAAGGCGATGGACAATGTGTCCGTAAAAGAAATCACCGAGGCGTGCAGGACAATGTCGGAGCAGAAGACCGGGGCATTGATAGTGATACCTCACCACAACAGTCTGGACTACGTCATTGAAACAGGCGACAGGATCGACGCCATCATCAACAGAAGATTGATAATGAACCTGTTCTTCAAGAACTCGCCGCTTCACGACGGCGCGGTAATCATTGACAATTATCATATTTTAGCCGCGAGATGCACCCTGCCGATAACAGAGCGCACAGATATTCCGGCCCGCTACGGAATGAGGCACAAGGCCGCCATCGGCATAACCGAAGAGACTGACGCTGATGTGATTGTGGTGTCGGAAGAGACCGGCGAAATATCATTCGGACACGGAGGAAAATTGACGGAAATAAGCAATATCAATGAGCTGAAGCTCAAACTTGGAAACGCATTGTCTTCAGGACAGGAGAAACAGGAGGGTCCTGCAAAGGGTTAGAATTAGAGTATGAGAGACGAGAGAATAGAAGCGATATTAGGGTTCGATAGGGTCAGGAAGATAATATCTGACAGGTGCAGCACCGAATATGCCACGACAAGGACATCGGAAGAAGAGTTCTCCACGAACGCGAAGGAAATACGCAGGAGGCTTCAGCTTACCGACGAGATGCGGCTCATCGTCATGTTCGAGGAGTCCTTCCCGTCCAACGGATACATCGACTGCGTCGGCTTCCTCGAGATGCTGACCAATGAAGGGGCCAACATTGACCTTGTCTCCCTCGGCAAACTCCGGACAATGCTGGAGACCCTCCGGAAAATTTCCATATTCTTTTCCAATATCAAGGACGGCGTTTACCCGTATCTGAAGAAGATGGTGAGCGGCATTGTACTGTTTCCGGACGTGCAGCACCGCATTGACACTATCCTGGACAAGTTCGGCAACGTGAAAGATACAGCTTCCGACGAGTTGTACGACATCCGCCGGAAACTGAAAGACAAGGAGGGGGCCATATCCAAGAGAATTGGCATGATTCTGAAAAAGGCTCAGAGTGAGGGACTTGTGGATAGCGACGCCTCAGTCGTGATGCGAGACGGCAAGATGCTCATCCCGGTCAATTCCGCCAACAAGCGGAAGATACAGGGCTTTGTCTATGACGAGTCCTCTTCCGGCAAGACGACATTCATCGAGCCGGCCGAGATAGTGGAAATATCCAATGAAATAAGCGAACTGCATTTCGCGGAAACCCGTGAGATAGCACGTATCCTATATGAATTCAGCGACTGGGTAAGGCCGTTCGTGCCCGACCTGCTGGACGGCGCCAGATGCGTGGGAGAACTCGACTTCCTTATAGCCAAGGCCCAGACGGCACTTGACTTCGTGGCCGGTATGCCGATAATATCGCAGGAGAGTGAGATGGATTTGCGCAAGGCAAGACACCCACTGCTGGAGCGCTCCCTGAAGAAAGAAGGCAAGGAGATTGTCCCATTGACAGTGAAATTGACCCCGCAGAAGCACCTTCTGCTGATTTCTGGGCCGAATGCAGGCGGCAAGTCGGTCTGCCTGAAGACGGTCGGCCTCCTTCAGTATATGTTCCAATGGGGCATGCTCATCCCTACTTCCGAGACCTCCGAAATGATGGTCTATGACAGGATTATGGCGGATATCGGAGACGGACAATCCATTGACAATGACCTCAGTACATATAGTTCGTTCCTTGCCTCAATGAAAGATATGCTCAGCCGTGCCGACTCGAAAACATTGGTCCTTATCGATGAATTCGGCTCGGGGACAGAACCGGCGGCAGGCGGAGCCATAGCGGAAGCCATCCTCAGTGAGTTCGACAAAAGAGGCGTATATGGCGTCATCACGACACATTACACGAACCTGAAACTGTATGCGTCAGGCGCGGATACCGGCGTGCTGAACGGCGCCATGCAGTTCGACGCCAAGAACATTGCCCCGCTCTTCAAACTCGAAATGGGACTGCCCGGCAACTCTTTCGCATTCGAGCTGGCGAGGAAAATGGGCCTTCCCGAGGCGATAATCAAGGACGCGGAAGACCGTGCAGGCGAAGAGTTTGTCGGCATTGAACGGAACCTGCGGAAAATCGCCCGCAACAGAAGAGTCCTCGACGAGAAAATCCAGAAAATCAGGAACACGGACAAGACCCTCGAAAGCATTACCGACAAGTATCAGAAGGAGCTCGAGGACATCCGCAAGATGAGGAAGGAAATTATCGACGAGGCGAAAAAAGAGGCGGAGGACATCGTGAAAGGCGCAAACCGCCAGGTGGAAAAGACCATCCGCACTATCCGCGAGAAGCAGGCTGAGAAGGCCGAGACGATAAAGGCCAGGGAGAATCTCCAGGATTTTGTCAATGCCCTGGCGGTGAAGAAGGAACAGGACAAGAAGGACCGTGACAGCTACCTGGAAGGGAAAATCCGTCAAGTGAGCGAGCGGCAGAAACGTCAGCAGATGCGCAAGGCGGGACGTGCCGGAAGCGAGGAGCAGAAGAAGATGGAAGAGGCTGCCGAGAAGGAGAGGAAGATCAATGCTTTCCGCAGCGGACCTGTCCAGATTGGCGAGAAAGTGAGGGTGAAGGCCAATGGAATGGTGGGCGAAGTGTCCAGCGTTTCCAACAAGGCGGTTACAGTCATCATAGGCAGCATTAAGAGCAAGATGCCGCTTGACAAGGTGGAGCGGATCACCTCCAACGAATATAAAGAGGCGGTGAAAGCTGCTCCGAAGCCGGTTCAGTCCACTTCAGTGATAGACAGTTCGCTCTCGGAAAGGAAACTGAACTTCAAGATGGAACTCGACGTGCGGGGCCAGAGAGTGGGCGAGGCGCTGGAAAACGTGATGCATTATATAGACGATGCCATCATGCTCAGCGTCCATTCGGTCCGCATTATCCACGGAAAAGGAACGGGAGCGCTGAGAGAGGAAATCCAGAAGTTCCTCAGAGCGACTCCGGGAGTGGTTTCTGTCAATGATGAGAGCGTGCAGCTCGGCGGAGCAGGTGTGACGGTGGTCACCTTCGACAAATGACATTGATATACATATATTATATATGAGGGGAAGAGGAGCGCTTGGAAAACACGGAGAGGACGATGTCTGCCAGTTTCTGATAGAACGCGGACACACGATATTGGACAGGAACTGGAGAAGCGGGCACCTGGAAATCGACATTGTGACATTGGCCCCGGATGGAATACATTTTGTAGAGGTCAAGAGCCGTGTGGCACCTGTGCAGGGTGAGCCTCAGGATGCTGTAACGGCAGCGAAACAGCAGCATATCGCTTCAGCGGCACGCAGATATCTGTCGAAGAAGTCGCCGGTATTGGGCAATGACCTCGAAGTGCTGTTCGATGTGGCTGCAGTGACGTATGATGGTGACAATGTGGAAATCAACTATTTCCCGTCCGCATTCGTGCCGATATATTATTGATGACACTAACACACACGACTTTCATAATAATATGAAGAATAATCAATATTGCGTAATCATGGCCGGCGGGCATCTGAACCGCTTCTGGCCTATCAGCAGAGAAGGAATGCCCGGACATTTTATGGACATCTCCGGAACCGGCAAATCATTGGTAAGAATGGCTTATGACAGATGCACAGGCGTAGTCCCTGCGGAAAACATCATTGTCATAACCCTTGCGAAGTTCAAAGACATCATAAAGGAACAGATTCCGGAACTTCCGGAAGAGAACCTGCTTCTGGAACCTTATGCGAGACGCACGGCACCTTGCGTTGCCTATTCCACATATCATCTGCTCAAGAGGAACCCGCATGCCGTCGTCGCCGTGACTCCTGCGGACCTTGTGATCAATGATGAGAAACTGTTCAAGGAGACATTGACCAATGCCCTGGACTATGCGGAGAAGAACCCGGTGCTGATGACATTGGGAATCAAGCCGAGCCGTCCGGATACGGAATATGGTTATATACAGGTCGTCGGCGGAAAAGATGCCTGCAACAGCCTGGAACCGGTAAAAGTGAAGACGTTCACGGAAAAGCCTGATGCCCAGATAGCCGAGGTGTTCTACCGCAGCGGTGAGTTCTTCTGGAATTCAGGTATTTTCGTATGGCAGGCAGGCGTCATAAAGGAAGAAATGGAGAAGTATATCCCGGAAATCACCAGATTGTTCGACGGATGGGAAGGTGCTCTCGGCAGCTCTGCGGAGAAAGTCTTTATCGAGAGGGCATATACCGACTGCGTGAAATTGTCGATCGACTATGGAGTGATGGAAAAGACCGACCGCGCTTGGCTCTATCCTGTGCATTTCGGCTGGTCAGACATCGACAGCTGGGAGAATTTTTACTCGAGCATCAGCAATAAAGACAGCGACGGCAATATCGCAAACACGTCCAAGGTGATTCTCCAGAACGACAAGAGAAACATAATATTGACAAAAGACAAGGAGAAACTTCTGATTCTAAGGGGCCTGGAGGACTGTATCGTGGTGGATACCGAGGATGTCCTGCTGATATGCCCGCGCGACGACAAACAGTACAAGGAACTGGTGAACAGCACCAGGATGCCGGGATACGACAAGTACAGGTAGGCCCGACAAAATTTTCTTGGAAGTTATTGAAAATTAGAAAATTATTCGTACATTTGCAGCCCGCAAAATATGCGGAGATACGATAAAGTATTAACAAACAATTAATTATCAAACCAATGCCTGGATTAATTGGAAAAAAAATCGGAATGACTTCCGTTTTCGGTGCTGATGGAAAAAATATTCCATGCACCGTTATTGAGGCTGGTCCGTGTGTTGTTACGCAGCTCCGTACGGTAGAAAAAGATGGTTATGCCGCCGTACAGCTCGCCTATGACGAAACCACAGAGAAACACGCCAGCGCCCCTCTCAAAGGGCATTTTGCAAAGGCAGGAACCACTCCTCACCGTAAACTTGCTGAATTTGCAGCAGATTTCAAAGGAGAGCTTAAATTAGGTGATGTCCTCACCGTCGCTGACATTTTCGAAGGCGTCGAGTATGTGGACGTTATCGGTACTTCCAAAGGTAAAGGATTCCAGGGAGTCGTTAAACGCCACGGCTTTGCCGGTGTAGGCGGTGCTACCCACGGTCAGCACAACAGACTTCGTCATCCTGGTTCTATGGGTGCATCTTCTTGGCCATCACGCGTATTCCCGGGAATGAGAATGGCAGGCCACATGGGAAATGAGAGAGTGAAGGTGTTCAACCTTCAGGTTGTCAAAGTTATCCCTGAGAACAACCTTCTCGTAGTGAAAGGCTCTGTACCTGGAGCTAAAGGTTCATATGTAATGTTGGAGGATTAATTATGGAATTGTCAGTTTTGAAGATTGACGGATCTGAGTCCGGAAAGAAGGTTGTCCTCGACGAGAAAGTTTTCGGCGTTGCACCGAATGATCACGCTATCTACCTCGATGTTCTTCAGTATCTCGCTCACCAGCGTCAGGGTACCGCAAGAACCAAAGACAGAAGCGAGATTTCTTACAGCACCAAGAAACAGGGTCGTCAGAAAGGTGGCGGTGGAGCTCGTCACGGATCATTGAAATCAAATATCTATGTAGGTGGTGGTCGTGCACACGGTCCTAAGCCACGCTGCTACGATATGAAGCTCAACAAGAAGCTCAAACAACTCGCAAGATTCTCTGCTCTTTCTTACAAGGCAAAAGAGAACAAGATTGTCATGGTAGAACCATTCGAAATGGAGGCACCTAAGACAAAAGAGTTCTTGAACATTCTTTCAGCCATCAAGGCAGGCGACAGGAAAGTGCTTTTCGTTCTTCCTGACTACTCTGCCAATATTTACCTTTCATCACGTAACCTCGAGCAGGTAAAAGTTATCTCTGTCAATGAGATCAACACCTACGCTGTCATGAATGCACACTCTATGGTGCTTGTTGATGGTGTTCAGGATATCCTCGCCTCAAGAGTTGCACGCTAAAAAGATTGAGAGATGGGAATTATCATTAAGCCAATTGTAACAGAAAAGTTGACGGCTCAGGGCGAAAAGTTGAACCGTTATGGATTCATTGTTGACCGTGATGCAAACAAGATTGAAATCAAGGCTGCCGTAGAGCAGATGTACAATGTTTCAGTCGCTGCTGTCAATACATTGAATTACCACGGGAAAAGAAAATCCCGTTATACAAAGGCCGGCATGCTTAGAGGCCGTATGAATCACTTCAAGAAAGCATACGTTACTCTTGCCGGAGAAGATAAGATTGATTTCTATAGTAATATTTAAGGGATAAGGCAATGGCAACAAGAAAATTTAAACCGGTTACTCCTGGTCAAAGGAACAAAGTAATCAGCGCTTTTGACGATATCACCGCCAAAAAGCCGCAGAAATCATTGCTGGAACCTCTTAAGAGCACAGGCGGACGTAACAATACAGGTCAGATGACCATGCGTTACCTCGGTGGCGGACACAAGAGAATGTACCGTATCATCGACTTCCATCGTGCTAAAGATGAGTGCAAGGCAACTGTCCTCACTATAGAATATGACCCGAACCGTAGCGCACGTATCGCGCTCGTACAGTACGAGGACAATGAGAAGAGATACATCATTGCTCCTAACGGACTTAAGGTAGGTCAGGTCATCGAGTCAGGTTCAGGCGTTGCTCCTGAGCTTGGTAACGCTCTCCCTCTTGGGGAAATTCCAGTCGGTACACTCGTACACAACATCGAGCTCCGTCCTGGTCAGGGTGGTGCAATGGCACGCTCTGCAGGTACTTACGCTCAGATTGCAGCTCGTGAAGGAAACCACGTTATTCTTCGTCTGCCTTCAGGTGAGACAAGAATGGTTCTCGTATCCTGCCGTGCTACAGTAGGTGTCGTATCGAATCCAGAACACAATTTGGAGTCTTATGGTAAAGCTGGTCGCAGCAGATGGCTCGGCAGACGTCCACACAACCGTGGTGTTGTTATGAACCCGGTTGATCACCCGATGGGTGGTGGTGAAGGTCGTGCTTCCGGAGGTCATCCGAGATCTCGTAAGGGACTTCCTGCAAAGGGCTACAAGACACGTAATCCTAAGGCTACTTCAAACAAGTTCATCATTGAAAGAAGAAAGAAATAACAGGAATTAAACTTAAGAGATTATGAGTCGTTCATTAAGAAAAGGTCCATATATCCAGGAAGCTCTGGAAAAAAGAATTCTTGCTATGAATGAAGGCGGCAAGAAGAAAGAGGTCGTGAAGACCTGGTCACGCGCAAGCATGATCTCTCCTGACTTCGTAGGTCATACTATCGCCGTTCATAACGGGAATAAGTTCATTCCTGTATATGTAACCGAGAATATGGTAGGCCACAAGCTTGGAGAGTTCGCTCCAACTAGGACTTTCAGAGGCCATTCAGGTAACAATAAGTAAAATCGCTTAATTGATCAGAAATTATGGGAAAACGTAAAAGAGAAATGGCCGAAAGACTGAAAGAGATTAAGCGCCAGACTGCTATTGCGAAGGCAAATGACGTTCCGTCATCCCCTCGTAAGATGCGTCTCGTTGCAGACACTGTAAGAGGTGTGGAAGTTAACCACGCTCTGGATCTGCTCAAGTTCTCCAAGAAGGCTCCTTCAAAGGTTCTTGAGACTCTCCTTCGCAGTGCAATCGCTAACTGGGAGGCCAAAAACCAGGACAAAGCTAAAGAATTGGACAACGGTAACGTCATCGTCAAGACTATCATGGTCGATGAGGGTCGTACACTCAAGAGAATCCGTCCTTGCCCTCAGGGTAGAGCCGGCAGAATCCGCAAGCGTTCCAACCACGTTACTATTATCCTTGACGTAAAGAAACCATCAACAGTGGAGGACAATAAATAATATGGGACAGAAAACTAATCCTATCAGCAACAGAATCGGTATCACCCGTGGTTGGGTCTCTAACTGGTGTGGTGATAATTACGCTGAGAAAATCGCGGAAGACTACAAAATCCGCAAGTACCTCGTAAATCGTCTTGCCAATGCAAGCATTTCCAAGATTGTCATTGAGAGAACTCTCAAACTTATCACAGTGACGATCCAGGCTGCAAGACCAGGTGTCATCATCGGCAAGGGCGGCAGTGCAGTGGACAAACTTAAGGAGGAACTTAAGAAAGTCACAAGCAAAGAGGTTCAGATCAATATCTTCGAAGTCAGAAGACCGGAGGTTGACGCGAACATCGTTGCAGACAGCATCGCTCGTCAGATTGAGGGCCGTGTTTCATACAGAAGAGCTATCAAGCTTGCAGTTTCTACCGCAATGCGTGTAGGTGCTGAAGGTATCAAGGTTCAGATCAGCGGCCGTGTAGGCGGCGCCGAGATGGCAAGAAGCGAAATGTTCAAGGAAGGTCGTACACCGCTCCACACATTCCGTGCTGATATCGACTATGCTCTCGCAGTAGCTCACACCAAGGTTGGTGCTCTCGGTATCAAGGTATGGATTTGCAACGGTGAGGTTTACGGAAAGAAAGATCTTTCACCTAACGCAGGCCTCGCTTCAGCATCCGCTCAGCCTCAGGGACAGGGTCGCCAGTCCCGTGGAGACCGTGGTCCTCGTCGTGGTGGCAGAGGCCGTGGAGACAGAAAAGAGAACAAAAACTAAGTTTTTGTCCTATCAATAACGAATCCCGACAGGTTTAACTCCTGCCGGGATTTTTTCTTATCCCTAAAACCATTATCTTTGTTGACATTGGTTTTCAATCAAATACCCATTTAATATATGCTAAAACGGAAATTTGACAAGTTGGTGGCGTCCGGTAAGGGTACCCAGCTGATATGGCTGATGGTGATATCGGCCATCGCATTGGGCGGAGCGTTGATTTACGCTTTGGTTCGTGGAAATGCAGCCTTTGGATGGCGAGAGACATTGGCCATATTCCTCGACCCCGGCAACTTTATGCTCGGGGCAAGCAGCGGACACGAGTGGTTCGGCCTCTTTATGGCGCTGCTCAGCATTTTTCTCTTTTCCGCATTGCTCGTCAGCACATTTATCAATGTCCTTGAGAATATCGGGACCTCTGTCCGTGAAGGAAAACGCAGATACAATTTCCAGCATCACATACTTGTACTTGGAAGCGGCAAGAAACTGCAGCGTATTGTGGATTCGCTGAAAAATGACAGCCGCAGCATAGTCGTAATGAGTCCAAATCCGGTATGTGCCAATAGCAAAGTGGTGTATTACAATGGCTTAAGGGACTCGCACGAAGACTTGCTTTCGACTGATGCCTCGAATGCGGATATGATTTACATAATCGGAGAAGACGATGAACCCGGCCATGACGCAAAAAGCCTTCAGGCACTCGAAATGCTTAAAGAAATTTGCGCCTCAGCCACACACGATGTTTATTGCTATCTAAGTATCAATGAGACTGTTACGCAGGAAGTTTTTCAATACTATCGTCAGAATGGCGAAAGCCGCTTGCTGCTTGTGGATGTTATCAATGACTATGAATACTATGCTGAACAATTGATGGTAGGAACGGATTTTCTTCCTGTTATCAAATCAGGCGAAGACAAAACGTGTCATATAATCATTGTCGGCACCGGGAAGGCAGCCCAGTCAGCCGCATACACCGCTGCACATATTTGCCACTATCCGAGTTATACGGAATTCGGCAGAAAAACTGAGATTTCATTCGTTGATATCGGAATGAAAACGTTCAGAGATATGCTGATCGCTTCCCGCCCGCATTTGTTCGCAATGTCCGAGTGGACTTATATGTCGCCAGATTCCAAGACCGAGATACATCATGCGGACAACGGCGATATATTGGACATCAAGTGGAACTTCATCGATGCGGCTGCCGAGTCTGCCGAAGCTAAGGATTTCATTGTCAATGTCTTGGCTGATACTGTCAATGATGTGCGCATCATAGTCTGCGGCAAGAATGACACGGAGGTTTCTGCCCGCGTCCTGCATCTTCCTCGCGCAGCATATGATATTCCATCGATAGCGCTTTTCCTGGAGGAGTCAGTGGCCCTCATTGACAAGGCTCGTGAAACTAATATGTATGGAAATCTCGTGGTGTTCGGGCCTGCTTCAGCACATGATGACGCGCTGTTTCAGAGAAGGTCAATGCTAGGCCAGAGGGTGAACTTCATTTATGACCAGGCCTACGCTAAAGATCCGTCCAAAACAGTTGAGGAAGCATGGTACAAGCAATCGGAATCAAATAAATTCTCTAGCATCTATTGCGCTAATGCAATGCCGCTCCGCCGTCTCTGTTACGATCTGTCTTTGCCGGACCGTCGCCCGGTCTATGAGGCGGAACACCGTCGCTGGTTGGTATCCGAACTGATAATGGGTTATGCTCCGGGTCCAAAGACAGACAAGGCCAATTTCATCCACGCTGATATTGTCCCGTTCGATGCCCTGCCTCCATCAGAACAGGAGAAGGACAAGACCCTCATCGACAAGATTGACGAGATATGTCGTTGAAAATATGTGCACCGCGTAATCGGTTGTACGTCAACATGTTAAGCATTTTCAGAGTTGCGAAAACCACAACTCTGATTTCGGTTAAATGCTTAATAAACAGTAACTTATAGGTTGCGCGCGCCGGCCAATGCCGGTAAACTTTTTTCAGTACGATGGTAAGCGTCTCCTCGGTTACGTATTGACGCGTTTTTAGCGGTTCCGTACTTTTGCCCATGGAAATATCAAGAACAGATTAACATGGGGAAAAAAAGAAATTGGAACAACTTGCAAGTAGAGAAATCGTGTAAGTTGTTGAAACTCTGATGGTTGCGTAAAATGCAGAAAGCCAGGTCCTATGCTTTTTAGGGTAACCTGGCTTTGAGCGTTTAGTGTAATCTTTTGATTGATAGCTATTTGCCAAGATGCATGACATTCAGGTTGTTCCAAAATGCGCCCATGTTGAGCGGAGGCATTCTGCGTGTGAGCGTTCGCTATCGGTATTCGCTATCGGTAGTTGATGGCGACGGAGAAGATCGTGACGGACGGGCCGGCCATGGTGTAGGGCTCACCAATGCACAGACGTTGGACAATATCCGTTACTATGACCAATTTTCTTGGCTTTGGAACTTTCTTGGTTTTGGAACCAATGAGCATATCCTCAATGCGGTAAAAACGCCTATAACCTGTTGAACCATAGATTGTTACGTGGGTTTAATCCTGTGTAACAATATGCTCACTCCCATAAAAAATTAGGGGAATGAGCATATTTGCATTTGGTTGCTATAATGCGTAATTAGTTATATATCAACTCATTATGCGGACATCAACAGCCTTATCGGGATGCTCATTGGTTCAGAAATTATGTAAGCGTCTCCGCGGTTACGTATTGACGCGTTTTTAGCGGTTCCGTACTTTTGCCCATGGAAATGTCAAGAACAGATTAACATAGGGGGAAAAGAAATTGGAACAACTTGCGAGCCGAGAAATCGTGTAAGTAGTTGATGCTCTGATGGTTGCGTAAAATGCAGAAAGCCAGGTCCTATGTTTTTTAGGGTAACCTGGCTTTGAGCGTTTGGTGTAATCGCTTGATTGATAGCTATTTGCCAAAGTGTATGACATTCAGGTTGTTCCAAAATGCGCCCATGTTGAGCGGAGGCATTCTGCGTGTGAGCGTTCGCTGTCGGTATTCGCTATCGGTAGTTGATGGCGACGGAGTAGATCGTGACGGACGGGCCGATCATGGTGTAGGTGCTTTTGCAGGTGACCGTGTTGCCTGAAGGGGAGAGTCTGCCGTTGCCGGACATGGCTAACTTGGTGCACTCGTCGCCGTTTGAGATAATGGTCTCGTTATTCGCTGCTACCTCAAAGGTGGTTTCCCTTTCTTTAAAAAAGATATAAGCATTAGCCAGACTGTGATTGGTGTTTACAGTCACATCCAGTTCCTCAGGAATGTGGAATGCCGGGGATGTTATGGCCGGTGCTCTGGAAGCCGCTGACAGGGCCACGTTGTCTGCACTGAATGTAATTTGATTAAGCCACAATGCATAATTACTCTTCCACGGATTATCTCCGTTGTCCTTCGGTGGCGCAGCAACGTATGGCAGGCCGGTGATGTGGCGCGTGATGGTTTTGGTGGCAGAGTATTCGTTGCCTTCCACGTCCTTGTACGTCACTGTGGCGGTGATGTCTTTCTGGCCCCACGTGTGGCCCGGAGTCGCCTTCACCACGATTGGCGTCCCAGCCTCCTTCCGTGAAGATCCTGCTTCAGAGCTGACATATTCCTTGCCGTCAACACTCAGCGTGAAGGACTCGAATGTCAGGAGTCTGGACGGAATCCCCGTTGAGGTCATGACGTAAGACGCTGAGCCTGAGCCCATCCAGTCATTGGAAATGCTGTTGGCTTTGGCTACATCCTTTGCGGAGATGCCCTCGATGCCCTCGTTCGCGGCATAGTAACTGTATGAAGTCGGGAAACCCGAGATGTTCACGTCAAACGTCACACTTACCGGCACAAATTCATTGACAGAGACCCTGGTGTTCTGGCTGATGACGCTGCCGGAAGCGTAGCTCTTGAACATTGACCTGGCCTCGCTGTCTGAGAATTTCAAGTAGAAACCACCCTCGAGACCGTCAGGAACATTGACAAAAGTCGTGAAGCCGTTGGCGGCGGACACGCTCAGGCCGGTAACAGCTGCATTGCCGGAAAACGTCTTGCCGTCGAAACCGGAGACAGGGCTCTTGGCGTGGAAATCGACAGTCGCGTCGAAACCGGTGGTTATGGCTATGGCACGGACGCCCGCAGGCGCGCTGAACTCAGCATTGAGAAGAATCCTGCCGTCGGAATCCCTTGAGAACTGCTCATCGTGGGCGAAGAGCCATGGCTTGCCGTTCTGCGTGAAGCCGTCGCAGTTGTAGGACAGATCGATGGCCGCGTCATCGCTGACCGGTTCGCTGAAAGTCCCGGAGAAAGTGCCCGGCGCATCGGCCGTGTTGCTCAGCGTGGCAGTGCTTCCGTTCGAAGCCTTAGCGAAAATCCGGTCGCCCGGCTCGAATACATAGGAGTTTCCGTCAATGCCGACCTTAGTGCTTGTAACAGTGAGAGTTACCGAATCGCCGAGAGGCTTGTTCGGGACGATGATTTCCGCTTTGTTGCAGGAAATGGCGGCAGCCAAAATGGCCGCGAAGGTCAATATCTTCCTCATCCCTAGTCCTCCTCTTCCAAAAGACCGAAAGCTTCACTTGGTGAAAAAACGAAAGAATTCTGATGAACGTCTTTCGACTGGCAGAATGATGCTTCTGCGAAAATCTCCACGACAGAAAGTGCCGGAGATTGGTAAATTGTTCGTTTCATTTTCAACTGATTGTATATACTATTACAGCGCAGCGGAACATTTTTCGCTACACCTTCCGCAAACAGAATGCGGATCTTTGCGTGTCTTTCCGGTCCAGCTCCTTTTCATCAGCCGTGCATACCCGCTGCACTGCCTTTTCCGAAAGAAAGTTATCCCCGAAAAACCATAAAAATCAACTACAGAATCTTTTTCTTGGACACAGTCGGCACGAACTGCTTCAGATAGAACGGCTCGAAATATGCCACATCCTCGGTTTTGCCCTCAGACAGCAGTTTCGATCCCGGAACCAGCATTGACTCAGCCTTCGGACAAGCCTGGACGAAGTGCGCATTCGGAGACAGGATGGTTTCCCTGCATTTGTCCGCACCGTCGCCGATGAACAGGACCGGACCATCGCTCAGAATGTCGGCAAAGCTTTCTGAGTCAATGATTTTCGGCTCAGTTTCGCTCGCCTGGCTGCCATCAGCATTGAAAACGGCAGTATAGACCTCCATTCTTCTCGCATCTATCATCGGGACAATGTACTTGCACCCTTCAGGAAGAAGACCTTCCCCGATAGCCTGCCAGACGAGAGTGTCCAGCGAGCCTATGGCGACCAAAGGGATGCCCGCGCCGAAGCACAGGCCCTTGGCAGTAGATACACCCACACGGAGACCGGTATATGAACCGGGACCCTTGCTTACACATACGGCATCGCAGTCCTTCACTCTCAGGCCTCTTTCATCGAGCATCTCCTTGATGAACGGAGCCGTGAGCGATGCGTGCTTGCGCTCAGCGTTTTCCCTGACGGAGACTATCTTGTCGTCCTCAGAAAGGGCGGTGGAGCACAATGCAGTAGATGTCTCTATAAATAATATACGTGACATATTTTCTAATTCTTGAAAAGAAGTTCTTTAAAATACGGGAAAACTCCATACGCGAACCTCTTCATCGGCGCGTATATGACGGAATTCTCCATAACCGACTCAGAGACAATATGAAACGAGGAGTTTATCGTATTGAAAAGTATAATTACTATTCCTATGATCAATGAAACTTTTATCAATGCGAACAACGCGCCGAGCAGCCTGTCCAGCCATCCGAGCATCACGAACTTGATGCTGGCCTTGATTACCTTGCCGAGAAGCCGCAGCAGCAGAATGACCACGACAATCATCAGGACGAAGACAATCACGTACAGGACCTTCTCGGAAATCTGGAGATACGGCTGGAGCATGGAGCAGACAAGCTGCGAGAACTTGAACGCTGCCCAGGTACCGGCAATGATGGACACCAATGCGATGATCTGCTCCGTGAAACCCCTGACCAGACCTTCGATCAGAGCGGCGGAGAGACAGATAATCAATATGATATCCAATGTGTTCATACCTATTATATTATATATTTTTTCTTCTTAATTAAAAATTCCTATCTTTGCAGACTGCAAAATTATATAAAAAACTATGACATTCAAAGAATACAAGGGCTTGAATCTGGTAACTGTCGGCAGTGAAGTGCTGGACAGGTGGAAGAAACATAATGCGTTTGAGAAATCACTCGAACTTAGAGAAGGCGCTCCGGAGTTCATTTTCTTCGAGGGACCTCCTTCTGCAAACGGAATGCCTGGTATTCACCATGTTATGGCGCGTTCCATCAAGGATGCCATCTGCAGGTACAAGACCCAGAGCGGCTTCAATGTAAACCGCCGTGCAGGCTGGGATACCCACGGACTGCCTGTGGAGATCGGTGTGGAAAAGAAACTCGGAATCCACAAGGATGACATCGGGAAGAAGATATCGGTAGAAGAATACAATGATACTTGCCGTCACGAGGTGATGAAATACACTCGTGAGTGGGTGAACATGACCGAGCGCATCGGTTACTGGGTGGATATGAACGATCCGTACATCACCTATGACAACCGCTACATCGAGACATTGTGGTATCTTCTCCGCAAGATATATGACAAGGGACTCCTGTACAAGGGATTCTCCATACAGCCGTATTCTCCGTCCGACGGAACAGGACTCAGCTCACACGAACTGAACCAGCCTGGATGCTATAAAGACGTTACGGATACCACAGCCACAGTGCAGTTCGAAGTCATCAAGGACGCCAAGTCACAGCCGCTCTTCGGACTGGAGACACTTCCTGTATATTTCCTGGCATGGACCACCACACCGTGGACATTGCCTTCAAACACAGCACTTTGCGTCGGCCCTGACATTGACTATGTCAGAGTGAAGTCCTTCAACCCGTACACCGGTGCGGAGGCTATCTACATAGTAGCCAAGGCATTGGTCTCAGACTGGTTCAATCCTAAGGCGGCGGAACTCTCCCTCGACGACTACAAGCAGGGAGACAAACTGATTCCGTTCAAGGTCCTCGAAGGAACATTCAAGGGCTCAGAGCTCGCAGGCGTAAGATATCACCAGCTGATTCCTTGGTTCAAGCCGCTTGAAGGCGACGCGTTCAGGGTAATCACCGGCGACTACGTCTCCACGGACGAAGGCACGACAGGTATTGTCCACATTGCCCCGACATTCGGTGCAGACGACAAGAAAGTCGCAGCCGCAGCAGGCATTGCCCCGATGATGGTGCTGGACAGAAACTGCAACCCTCAGCCTCAGGTCGATCACGACGGAAGATTCTATCCGCTGGAAGACCTTGACCCTGAATATGTGAAGACACACGTTTCACCGGAATATAAAGAATACGCCGGCCGTTACGTGAAAAACGCATTTGACGACTCCCTTCCGAAAGATGCACCTACATTGGACATCGACCTGTGCATGATGATGAAGATGGACGGAAGAGCGTTCAAGATACAGAAACACGTCCACAGCTACCCTCACAGCTGGAGAACCGACAAGCCGGTGCTCTACTATCCGCTGGATGCGTGGTTCATCAAGACCACGGCCGTGAAGGAGCAGATGGTGGCATTGAACAAGACCATCGTCTGGAAACCGGAATCTACCGGCACAGGACGTTTCGGACAGTGGCTGGAGAATATCCAGGACTGGAACCTCTCCAGAAGCCGTTTCTGGGGAACACCGCTTCCTATCTGGCGTACTGAGGACGGCAAGGAAGAGAAGTGCATCGGAAGCCTGAAAGAGTTCTACGCAGAAATCGAGAAGGCTGTCGCTGCCGGTGTAATGTCGTCCAACCCATTGAAGGACAGAGGCTTCGATCCGGAAGACATGAGCAAGGAGAACTACGACAAGATCGACCTCCACAGACCTTATGTGGACAATGTTTTCCTCGTATCTGACTCAGGCAAGAAGATGGTACGCGAAAGCGACCTTATCGACGTATGGTTCGATTCAGGTTCAATGCCATATGCACAGGAAGGCCTCCGTGCCCTGGGCGACAAGAAGTTCGGCTGCACCGCAGACTTTATTGCGGAAGGCGTTGACCAGACACGTGGCTGGTTCTACACCCTGCATGCAATTCATACCATGGTAAGCGGCACACCTGCATTCAAGCGCGTCATCTCCAACGGTCTCGTCCTCGACAAGAACGGCGACAAGATGAGCAAGCGCCTCGGCAATGCCGTAAACCCGTTCGAACAGCTCGACAAATTCGGCCCGGACGCACTCAGATGGTATATGCTTACCAATGCCCAGCCATGGGACAACCTCCGTTACGATGAAGACGGCGTGGATGAAGTCAGAAGAAAATTCTTCGGCACGCTCTACAATACATATTCATTCTTCGCGCTTTATGCCAATGTGGACAACTTCGATCCTAAGGCTCCGGCAGTTCCGTACAGCCGCAGACCGGAAATCGACAGGTGGATAATCTCCCTCCTCAACACATTGATAAAAGACGTGAAGGCGGCATACGAGGACTACGACGTGACTTCCGCAGGAAGAATGATACAGGATTTCGTATGCGACCACCTGAGCAACTGGTACGTGCGTCTGAACAGAAAACGCTTCTGGGGAAGTGCTGACAATGAAGACAAACTCGCTGCATATCAGACACTTTACGAAGTGCTCAGGACCATAGCTGTGCTCGGAGCTCCGATAGCGCCGTTCTACATGGACCAGCTCTACCTCGACCTGGTTCCGGACGGAGAAGAGTCAGTGCACTACGTGCTGATGCAGGAATGTGACGAAACCGTCATTGACAAGGACCTCGAGGAGAGGATGGAACTCGCTCAGAGAGCTTCGTCAATGGTGCTTGCGCTCCGCAGGAAGGTCAATATCAAGGTGCGTCAGCCGCTCAGCAAACTCGTGATCCCTGTCATTTCAGACAAGGTCCGCGAGCAGCTCGAGAAGGTCAAGGCCCTGCTTTTGGGTGAGGTCAATGTCAAGGATGCGGAATTCATTTCCGACACGACAGGCATCATCACCAAGAAGATCAAACCTAACTTCAAGACGCTCGGAAAAGTTTACGGCAAGAGAATGAAAGAGATTGCCGCTGCTTTTGCCGACATACCGCAGCAGGAGATAAATGCCATACAGAACGCTGAGGCTCAGTCTGTTGCATATACATTGAAACTCGAAGGCGGTGACGTGGAGCTGAATCCTGGAGACTACATGATCTCGTCAGAGGACATGCCGGGATGGCTCGTGGCATCAGAAGGCCCGCTCACATTGGCCCTTGACATCGAAGTAAGCCCTGAACTGAAGAACGAAGGCGTGGCACGCGAACTCGTGAACAGAATCCAGAACATCCGCAAAGACAGCGGTTTCGACGTTACCGACAAGGTAGATGTAGTCATTTACGCGGACGGCGACGACGCTGCAGAGATAGAATCCTCTTTAAAAACATATAAAGAATACGTTTCCGCACAGACATTGTCATTGTCAGTCACATTGGCCGGAAAGGGCGAGGCGACTGGTAAGGCAACAGAAGTGGAGTGGAACGAGAATACAATAATGATTGCGGTAACACGCAGATAACACTTACGCTTATGGAAGAAAATAAAGCAAACCTCGAGCCCGTAGAAAAGACTCGTTACAGTGATGAAGAACTTGAGGAGTTCAAGAAGATCATATTGGAGATGCTCGACAAGGCCAAGAAAGAGTACAATACTCTCAGGTATGTCGTGATGCACAACGGTACAAATGACATCGAGGATACCACCCCTTCATTCAAGACTGTAGAAGACGACGGCGCAATGCAGCTTTCACGTGAAGAGGCAAGCCAGTTGGCTCAGAGGCAGTACAAGTTCATACAGAACCTTGAGGCTGCGCTCGTGCGTATCGAGAACAAGTCTTACGGTATCTGCCGCGTGACCGGAAAGCTCATCCCTAAGGAGCGTCTCCGTCTGGTACCTCACGCAACCCTTACAGTAGAAGCGAAGGAAAAACTCAATAATGGCGGAAAATAGATTCAGGATTTCCAAAGGCAGGTGGCTGCTGATTCTAGGAATTCTTCTCGTGGTAGTGGACCAGGTGATAAAACTGCTGGTCAAGTCCAATATGACTTTGGGCGAGCATTTCAGCGTTTTCGGCAACTGGTTCCAGATTCTCTTCATAGAAAATGAGGGAATGGCATTCGGGATGAAGTTCGGCGGGATGGTAGGCAAATTCGTGCTGACCGCGTTCCGCGTGGCTCTCTTCGGATTCCTTTGCTGGTGGATAACCCGCCTCGTGAGGCGTGGACGGCCGGCTGAAATCGATGCCGCAGGGAAGGTCCTCAAGTATGCCCCTGTGCCTACCGGAGTCCTTGTCGGCCTGACATTGATTACAGCGGGAGCCCTGGGCAACATCGTGGACTGTCTGCTTTACGGACAGATTTTCTCTGCTTCGACACCATATGAGGTGGCGCAGTTCGGAGGAAGTTATGCGCCTGTGATGTTCGGCAAAGTGGTGGACATGTTCTATTTCCCGCTCATCGACACGACCTGGCCGACATGGATGCCTTTCATAGGAGGACATCCGTTCCGCTTCTTCGAGCCGGTATTCAACTTCGCGGACAGTTGCGTCACCGTAGGCGCTTTCTATTTGGTACTGTTCCAGTATAAGTTTTTTACTGCTGAGCCGGAGAAAAAATAGGGTTTTCCGGAGTAAAAGGAGCGAAGTGATGTAAGAAATCAGGCTTTTCCTGTCAGAAAAGGGATAAAATAACGTTTTAGGTGAAAAATCGGCTGCTCAGGCAGTCGATTTTTATTTTTTATTCACTTATGAAAACAAACATTAAAACGTTACGTTTCTTCAAATTTTAACCTAAAATAGTTTGTTTTGTTTATGAAATTTTAGTTAAAACGGTATAAATTGCTATCAATTATGCGAATCTAATCTGCTTATATATTGTTTTTTTTGAATTTAATCTTGATATTTGCGTTAACGCCCTTTTCGGAAAGGGCAGGTCAAGGACGCTTAGAGATACTTGAACCAAAGAATATCAATATATGTTAAACTAATGTAAATGCTTATGAAAAAGATTTGTCTTCTTTTCACGGCAGTCCTGTTTCTGGGGATTTCTTCTGCATTGAATGCGCAGAATCTGACCGTTTCAGGATTCGTCACAGATGCGAGCTCCGGCGAAGGAGTCCCTTATGCATCTGTCCAGCTTAAGGGCAGTACGAAAGTCTATACGATGACTGACGCCAACGGAGCATATTCCATTTCAGTGCCGGGGAGCGCATCCCTCACGGTATCATGTTTAGGTTATACGACAGCAGAGATACTCGTGGACGGCAGAACAGCATTGGACATTAGACTCGATCCGGACAAGAACGTCCTCGACGATGTAGTCGTTGTGGCTTACGGAACAGTCCGCAGAGAGGCTAATACCGGTTCTGTTTCGTCAGTCAAGAATTCGGAGCTCGCAGAAGTGCCTGCCACATCCGTTGATAAAATGCTTTCAGGAAAAATGGCCGGTGTGACCATCACTTCCGGTTCAGGACAGCCTGGTTCCACCTCTTCAATCCGTGTGCGCGGTACCTCTTCCATCAATGCAGGTAACGAGCCTCTGTGGGTTGTCGATGGTATTCCGGTGATGTCAACAGACTTCCGTCAGCTCTCAAATGCCGGTGTGGGCGGCGGTTCATCATCCACCTTCCTTAACCCTAACGACATCGAGTCCATCACAGTCCTCAAGGACGCTGCTGCGGCCTCAGTTTACGGTTCCCGTGCAGCAAACGGAGTCATCCTCGTTACCACCAAGAGCGGAAAGGCAGGAAAGGCAAGATTTACCGCAAGGGCCAAATTCGGTGCTCAGCAGCTTATCAATGACAATAATGTAAGACCTCTCACCGGTTCTGAACTTATTGCCTATCGTCGTGATTGCGCCATCAATGCGGGTTTCAATCCGGATGATCCTACTTCTCAGTACTATTATCCTCAGTCACTCCTTGCTGACGGTACTACCAACTGGTACAAGGAACTGACCAGAGTCGGAACTCTCCAGGAATATGAGATCAATGCTACCGGCGGTACCGACAAGGCCTCCTATTATTCTTCAGTTTCATACCACAAGAACGAAGGCGTGTTCTATGGTGTGGACTATGAGAGACTTACAGCCAGAGTCAATGCTGACATGAGGCTTACCAGATCACTCAAGACCGGAGCGAAATTCAACTTGAGCTATGCAAACTCCAATTCCGGCCAGATGGGTGACCTCTATTACTCGAACCCTACAGTGGCGATGTGGTCCATCTTGCCGTGGACTCCGTTCCGCAACGAAGACGGAAGTTTCAATGTGAATATTCCTGAGAACTCAGACACCAACCCGCGTGCGGTAGCAGCGAATGATACATACAATGACAAGGACTACCGTCTTCAGGGCAGCATGTATCTCGAGTGGAAACCGATCAGACAGCTCACCTTCAAGACAAACAACGGACTGGAGTTCGTATATGTGGATTCCCGCCAGTATTGGGCCCCGGAGACGCATAAGGGTTCTGCTACCCTATTTTCTTTCTGGAGCAAGGACATCCGATATACTACATCCAACACCATCACATTTGAGGACAAGTACGGTGACCATTCTGTAAGATTGCTTGCCGGACAGGAAGCTATGCGTGACAAAATGGACCTGTTGGGCTTGATGTCGCCTAAGGTGAATCCTTTGATTCCATATCCTACCACATCGCCTGCTGCAGACGACCAGGGAGATTTCAATCTCGTGGATGAAACACTTCTCTCTTTCTTCGGAGTACTTGATTACAACTATCTGAACAGATATTACCTGCAGGCTTCAGTCCGTGCAGACGGCAGTTCACTGTTCGGCTCCAACAACAAATGGGGTGTGTTCTGGTCAGTCGGCGGTTCTTGGAACGTAAGCAAGGAGAACTGGATGAAGTGGAGCAGACAGTGGCTCAGCGCATTGAAGATCCGCGCATCCTATGGAGTGAACGGTAACAACAATATCTCTCCATACAGAGCCTATGGAGTTTATGGTACTACTCAGTACAACGGTATTACCGGTATGGTTCCTTCCAGCCCTGCAAACCCTAACCTTTCTTGGGAAAAGAACGCTACATACAATATCGGTGTAGATTTCGGTTTCTTCGATGACAGACTCACCGGTAGCTTGGATTACTATTTCAGAAAGACCAAGGATATGCTTCTCTCAAAGCAGGTTCCTTACACCACCGGTTTCGGCTCTAACTTCATGAACGTCGGAGCTATCAGAAACAAGGGTATCGAGTTCCAGTTGGAGGGCGTGATTCTCCGCAACAATGACTGGTACTGGACTGCCGGCTTCAATATCGCTCTCAACCGCTCTCTCGTGCTCGACCTTGCCGGTTCAGAATATTTGAGCGTAGCTGATGCACGAGCAAACAGCAATAACGGCACACCTCTCCGTATAGTTCCTGGACGCAGGCTCTTTACATATTATGTAAGAGACTGGTACGGTGTGAATCCTTCAAATGGTGACCCTATCTGGTATGACAAGGAGGGCAATCTCACGTCTGATTATTCAAAGGCCCGTTACATCTATGCAGGTACGCCTGAGCCTAAGGCCACAGGTGGTTTCAACACGAGCGTTTCATGGAAAGGCATCACCCTTTCAGGATATTTCGAGTTCGTGGCCGGCAGCAAAGTCGTAACCTCTATGAACAATGACACGGACGGTGCCGATATGAACACCAATGTATCCACACTTTCACTCAACTACTGGAAAAAGCCGGGAGATACAGGAGTGTTGCCAAAACCGGTAGCAGGAGCTCCGAAAAAGCCTTATGCAATATCCACAAGAGATATCCAGGATGGCAGTTATTTGAGAATCAAGGATGTTTCCCTCTCGTATAGCCTGCCTGAGCGTATTCTGAAGCCTATCAAGATGTCTGGCGTGAGACTCTATGTCAGCGCGCTGAATCCTTACACGTTCCATCACGTAAGAGCTCTTGACCCGGAAGTCGGTCCTCTCGGATATACTTTGGGAGCATCCCACTCTATGGTCAAGTCTTTCGTAGGCGGTATAGAAGTTTCATTCTGATAAACGAACGAAGATTATGAAAAGAACAATTTTATATATTTGCGGTATAGCGTCGCTTCTCGGTGCTGTTAGTTGCCAGGATTTTCTCACAAGAGATCCTAAGCTTTCGCAGAGTACGGAGATAACATTGTCCACATACGATGGACTCAATGACGCGACGTTCGGAGCTTATTCCGCTCTCGCTTCGACAAGCTGGTACGGACAGCAGTGGATCGTGGATGCTGAAATGCGTTCCGGTAACGGCAAAAAGTCTGGTTTCAAGGACTCCGGAAGGTGTGTGGCACCTTATATCTGGAATTATACAGAGACCGGTACTTCTCCGATGTGGTCAGTATGCTATCAGGTCGTATCTATGGCTAACAATGTGATTGACAACCTCGAAGGCAAAGAGTCAAGCACTGTTACAACTCAGGACTTGAACAATCTGAAAGCCGAGTGTCTCTTCATAAGGGCGCTCTCATATTTCTGCAATGTCCTTACTTATGGCCAGCCATATACTTATTGCGTGAAAAGCGATAAGGAAAGCCTCGGAGTCCCTTACGTGGAACATACGGATCCTGCAGGACTTCCTGCACGTGAGACTGTGATCTCAAACTATGAGAAGATCGTCCGCGACCTGCTTGAGGCAGAGAGCCTAATCGACCCTGAATATACACGTGCGACTGTTGCCGATCCAGCTGCTGTTGTCAGTGTATATGCAATCCGGGCATTGCTCTCCAGAGTTTACCTCTACATGGGTGAATGGCAGAAAGCTGCAGACTATGCTACCAAGGTTATCGGAAGCGGCAAGTTCTCCCTTTGGAATGCTGAGCAGTACAAGACCGTATGGGGCGCGGAGAAAGGCACAGGTGAGGTCATCTTCGAAGTTTACGGAAAGCGTACGAACGCCGCATGGGGCAGTTGGGAAGACCTTTCTTACCTTACATACCCTGAAGGTTCCGGTGATGCGCAGGCAGCTGACCCTCTTATCAAAACATATGAGGACGGTGATGTCCGTCTGGCACTTTACCGCACTGATGAAAAGAATGAGTCAGGAATCAAATGGACAGGCAAATATCCTGGAAAGGGCGACAACACACCTGACTGCAACAACATAATCGTGCTCCGTCTTTCTGAGATGTATCTGAACAGAGCTGAGGCCATTATGCGTGGAGCGACTATTCCTGGAACCACCGCCGTAAAGGACATCAATGCTGTGGCTACCCTTAGAGGAGCATCTGCTTATGGTTCAGTAGGTCAGACCGATATCGCCAAAGAGCGCCGTAGAGAGCTCGCTTGGGAAGGCCATTACATCTACGACCTCGCACGTTGGGGCCAGGGCGTATCCCGCTCGGCAGATGATTATCCTCTTTGCTCTTCCAATCTTGATGTCCCGTTCCCTGACAAGAGATGGGCACTCCCTCTTCCTAAGAGAGAACTTGATTTGAATAAGAACCTTGTACAAAATCCTCTTTAGCGTATTGTTATGAAAAGTTTATATACATATATTGGAGCAGTTCTCGCGGCAGCGTCCATTCTTGCTTCCTGCGATAAGAACGAGCCATCCAAATTCAATGACAAAGATGCCTTCGTGGCATTTGACAAGACTTCCTTGACACTTTCAGAGGGTTCTGAAGATGTGCTTAAGATTCCTGTGACCTTGGCCTCTGTTGCCGGACTGGAGGAAACCATCAAATTTGAGGTCAAGGAACCTGAAAAGAAAGCTGCAAAGCAGGGCGTGAACTTCGAACTTCTCACCAAGTCAGGTACTCTTTCTTTCAATGCGGAAAACCGCACCCGATATATCGAAGTGAAGGCTATTCCTGATGGGGAATATACCGGGGACTTGCAGTTCACTATAGTTATCAACGGAACAGAGTCGATTAAGGCTGGTTCTGAAAACACTTGTACAGTGACAGTGTCTGACATTGATCACCCTCTCGGCTTCATGCTCGGAGAATATACCGCTACGGGCGTCAACTACTGGGATGGACCTTGTACCTGGACGATGACATTCTTCAAGGATGCTGATGACGACCATAAGGTGTGGATAGACAACTTGTTCCAGAATGACAGTTTTGCCGGAGCGGATACGCGCTATTACGGAATTGTCAATGAAGATCTTACCTCATTGAACATTCCTTTCGGTCAGGAGTCTGAGTACAAGTATTCGAATGGTAACCCTATTACTCTTCTTGGCTTCGATGGAGAAAACGGATATGAAACCGGTTCGGTAGATGTTGCGATTGTTCGTGACGGAGACAAGGTCTCTCTTGATTTCGGTAATGAATGGGGTCTCTGGGTAGTGATTGAAGGAGCAGGAAACTTGAATATCGTCAGTCCTGGTATTAAGGCCGTTAAAAAATAAAACCGACTAAGATATGAAAAAGATATTATATTCATTGTTGGCGCTTGCAGCAACTGTTGCTGCCTGCACGGACTTTGCGGAGGATGAAAAGATAGATTTCGCCGCAACCGACGCGCCTGTAGTGGCTGCGACAGTAGTGGATGACAATACTGTAAGCGTGTCAGTCACCCCGAAAGAGGGTAATGTCTATTACTCTTATGTTCTCATTGCAGGACCGGCAAAAGCACTTAAAGCCGAGACCGTCCTTAAAGGAGGCTATGAAAGCGATGCTGTTGCAAATGAAAAGAAGGAGCCTGTAGCGGCTGTCCTCAAGGCATCCGAGACCAAGTCTGTAAGTTTTCAGGTAGGAGGATTGAAGTCTAATACTGCATATACCCTATATGCAGTGGCTTCCAACTCTCAGGGCGTAGTAAGTAAATTGGCTACATCGACAGCTGTCACCACTGATGGTACAGCACCTGTTCTGAAGAAGTATGATTTCCAGTCCACAGCTACCAATCTCGATTATGTGCTGGAGTTCGATGACCCTATCGCGTTTACCGGAAAAGGCACAGTTACGGCACATTATTATGCCAGACATTCCAAAGCCGGAGCAGACGGCAATCTCGTGGAATACAAGAAAGCAGTGGTTCCTGCCGACAGCCTCGTCATTTCCGGCAAAAACCTTTACGTCAGCCTTGACGCTGCTGAAGCTATTCCGGGAGCAATTGTAGCCATCTCTTACACTGAGGGCCTCGTGGCCAATCTCGTAGGTGGCAGAGCAGAAGCGTTTACAGATGTGACAGTCAGCTCCAAACTTGAATCTGAAGGCCTTGTGGCATCTTATAAGACTCAGCCTTTTGCACTTGGTCTGACTGAAGATGAGCCTAAGGAGGGAAGCGGAATAGAAGGTGGAGAGGAAGAAGAGCCAGAGGTTAAGCTCTTCAGCGACTGGGAAGAACTTGATATGGTTACATATTCATACAACAAGTACCCTCTCGCAGGTGTACTCAAGGCTGCCAAACTCTCTATTGAGACAGAAGACGCGAACGGCAGGGTAGTAGCTTATACCGGTCAGCAGCTCAAGATCGCGGCTGCCAATAAGCTGAGCGTGAAGATTGACGAGGATCCTGGCTTTGGCTCTTATGTGTCATACAAGATTGCAGCCGGCTCTATAGTCGATATCTTCGGAAACACCAACTCTGAATTCACAGCCGAGAAACTGTATTTCTGCTCTTATGGTTATAAACTTGCCGACGTGCTCGGAACATATACCGTTACCGGCGTGGCTATCAAGTATGGAGTGCCTGTTTCTTACAAACTCGTGATTGCAGAGACGGACGACGCTGAGAAAGGCGATCTGCTGATAACAAATTTCCTCGGCTTTGAAGGAAAACTCTATGTGGATTTCGATCCTGACAACGGTACTGTGAAAATCAAAGAGGGTGTCACATTTAATGATAAAAACCTTGTTTCCTTCAATGGTGAGGGCGATCAGCTCTTCAGCATACCTTCACCGGGAGTCCTGACATCTGATGCGTATGTCATTGTCCTGACCTATGAGGGAGAGGATGTTACAGGATTCGCTACGGATGAAAATGGTTTAGATGTCGTAGTTGCGGATTTCAGGGCAACCAGGAATTAACGATAACTGAACACTTGATTTATGGGGAGACGTTTCTTAGGAGATGTCTCCCTATTTCTGTGTGCGCCAACGGATTCCCCATCAAAAAACAAATGAATATCATGCCGGAATTCTTGCAAAACTCGAGCAAAAATGCGTATATTTAGAAGTTTTAAAGAATACTAAAAGCAATTGAGTATGAAAAAGTTGATATTGACATTGTCTTGCCTGCTCTGGGTGGTGGCTGCGCTGTCCGCACAGGAGCCTACGACTACATATCCGTACCTGTATCCGCAGTTTACTGACGGCACTGTCGTGCTGGACGGCGGCAAGGAAGAAGCACGCAAGCTGAACATCCATCTGAGGGCGGACAAACTCCATTATGTCGATGGCGGCATCATCAAGGAAGCCTTCCTGAAGGATGTCAATGCCGTGAAAATCGGGAATGACGTGTTTGTTCCAGTCTATGGAAGCATGATGAAAGTAGTGGCCAAGAATGACAACGGCATGGTCGTGGTCGAAATACTTGGCGATTTCGAGGCCTCACGTGAGGCGACCGGCGCATACGGCACGTCATCCACCTCGTCTGCCACGATGAAACTTACATCCGTGCAGACCGATGCCCAGGTGAACCAGAACTATATGAACATTCTCAATGAGAAAGACCACGGAGTCCCGCTCCGGACGGTCAGCACATATTATATCTTCACTCAGAAGCTGAAAGTGAAGGCGGCCGAGAAGGATGTCAGGGAAGCACTTCCTGCTGACAAGGCTGACGGCTGGAAAACCTTCCTCAAAACACATAAAATCAAGTGGAAAAATCCTCAGAGCGTCCTGTCAGTTGTGGACTATCTTTCTGAGTAACCAAGTATGATTCAGTACCTTATGAAAAAAATAATAGGATTGGCCGCAACGGCTGTATGCATCGGGGCGATAAGTTCCTGTGCCGTTTCCGGAAATGACCCTTTTGAGAAAAACGGGACATTGACCGAGAAGGATAATGTCTTCGGAAAGGATATCCCGGAAGAAGAACTGCTTCCGAAAATGAACATCAATGTGGATGAAACTCTGGCGCTCAGTCTGGAAAAGGCGACCGGGGAGAACGGATATGTGGACCTGTCTTCATTCCCGTCGTTGAGGGAACAGGGCGTGGTGAAAATGAGAAGGCTCTTCCCGTATGCCGGTGAGTATGAGGAGCGTACACGCGAGGCGGGACTGCACCGCTGGTATGTCCTGGAGTACAATCCGGAAAAGTCAATGACGAAGGCCGCTGACGGACTCATCATATCCGGAGTCAATGAAGTGGAATATTGTCCTAAACTCTCCATTGTCGGAAATCCGACAGTGGTGTCATATGCGGATGCTTCCACAAAGGCTGCCTCAGGGTCTTATCCTTTCGATGACCCGCAGCTTTCGGCTCAGTGGCATTACTACAATAACGGAACGGTATCATCCTCTGTAAGTGGCTGTGACATAAATGTTTTCCCCGTATGGAGGAACTACTCTAACTATGCGCAGTTTACCGGAGACATCGTTGTCGGCGTGGTTGACGGCGGCATTGACTATAATCATGAAGACCTCAAGGCCAATATGTGGAAGAATCCTGAGAAGACCGGTGACAATGCATACGGCTACAATTTCGCGTCTTCCAGCTACAATATCCACGCGGAGGACCATGGTACGCATGTGGCCGGTACGATTTCCGCTGTAAACAATAACGGAAAAGGCGTCTGCGGCGTGGCTGGAGGCAATTCCAAAAAGGGAGTGAAGGGTGCCAAACTGATGTCCTGCCAGATATTCGACGGGGAAAAGCAGGGCTCGGCAACTGAAGCCATAAAGTGGAGCGCAGACCATGGCGCTGTCATATCGCAGAACAGTTGGGGATATACGGAGGTGACTACCGCTCCTTCTTCACTGAAGAGCGCGGTGGACTATTTTATAAAGAATGCGGGATGTGACAAAAACGGAAAACAGAGGTCGGACTCCCCGATGAAGGGCGGCATTGTCATATTTGCGGCAGGTAATGACAGTAAGAATACATCAAGTTCCGATTACGACGGGATGGTGAGCGTCACATCAGTAGGCGCTGACTATAAACGTGCATATTACACGAATTACGGCTCATGGTGCGATGTGGCGGCTCCGGGCGGAGATGTCAAGAAAGGAAATCAGGTCCTGAGCACATTGCCGGGAAACAAATACGGCAAGATGCAGGGAACGTCCATGGCCTGCCCGCACGTGTCAGGCATTGCTGCGCTGATACTTGCTCGTTACGGCGGACAGGGATATACGCCGGATGCACTCAGGAAGAGGCTGGAGGAATCAGTGACCGACATCAGTGCCCAGAACGCGGGTTATTATCTCGGAAAAGGTCTTGTCAATGCTTATAAGGCAGTTGCCGGCAGCGGCGGTGTGGCTCCTGAGATGCCTACCGGACTCTCGGTCAGCACCCAGTCGAACAATATCAAGTTCAGTGTCGCTGTCCCTGAAGATGCGGATGACGGCAAGCCGAGCGCGATATGCATCTACTATTCCAAGACCAATTTCACATCGACCAAGAACGTGATGTTCGGTATGTTCTATGTCGAAAACCAGAAAGTGGGCGAAGTGCTGAGCGGCTCGATTACCGGTGCTGAATTCAACACGGAGTATTATGTGGCAGCCCAGGCAGTGGACTTGGCCGGAAACAAGTCCGCATTGACCGAAAGAGTGAAAGTCTCGACAGGCGGAAACAATGCTCCGGTTATCAAGGCATTGTCTCCGGTGGAGTTTACTCTCAAGCCTCACGAAACGGTGGCGGCATCCTTTGAAATCGAGGAACCGGACGGACATTTCTACAACATTGACCTGAATCCGGGTTCTGCAGGTGCGGTCCTCGACACATTGACAAGAGAAAATCCGAAGGTGAAAATCGCAGGCCCGAATACGCCTTCAGGCACATATACGGCAGAGATGACAGTTACTGATTATTACGGACTGACAGCTGCGGCTAAGGTTAAATATACCGTATTGGAAAATCATAAACCGGTGCTGGTCAAGGAGATGGAGAACCGTTTCTATACTTCCAAGGCATCCGGTACCGAGGAAGTCGATGTAGCGGACTATTTCTATGACGAGGATGGTGAGGACCTTACCTACAAATTCGAGTTCTCCAATCCGGATGTGGCCAATATGACCTATTCCGACAGGAAATTCCTGATTACCACGATGAATTACGGCACGTCTGAAATTACGGTAACGGGAACGGATGTGCGTGGAGAATCCGTGTCTGCTTCGTTCAAAGTGATGGTCACGGACGGTTCCAAGGAGCTGACCTGCTACCCTAATCCTGTGAAGAATGTGCTGAACCTGAGACTTGGCAAGGAGAGCAACTCCGTTTCTGTCAAGGTGATAGCTGCCTCAGGTGCCGTGTTCTTCAAGGGCAGTTTCACAGGCGTGACGCCATTCGAGCCTGTCAAGGTGGATATGTCCGCCGCTTCAGCCGGAGCATATACCGTAGTGGTGAATGCGGACGGTAAGGAAATCAAGTCCAACATCGTAAAACTCTGACAGTTATGAGAAAAGTATTGACTATAATGATGTTTTTTGCCGCAGTGGCTACATCTGCCCAGACCTTGCCTTCTCTGCTTGTTCCGTCTGATGCGGCCGGGCTTGGAACTGCCTCTGCCAATGTGGCTATGACTCCTACTGCCTATCAGGTGGAAAACAATGTTGCGGGCATGTCGTTCAGTCCGTCCCGATTTTCCGCAGGCGTGTCCTACGGAATGTGGCAGCCGGCCTATGCTTCCGATAAAATCATCAGTGCAGGTGCGATGTGGCGCAGTGAAAAGAGGCTGGCTATAGGCTTGTCATTCAAGTATTTCGCCCAGCCGTCATACGATATTACCACGGAAAGCGGCAATGCCTCTCGTGAAGGCTCCTACACTCCGAAAGAGTTCAATGCCGCAGTGGGCGTCTCTTACAGAATCGTGGATTTCCTGTCGCTCGGACTGTCTGCGAGATTGACCAAGTCGGACATTGCACCGGAGGCTTCGTCCAATGTTTTCGGCGTGGATGCAGGCGTGTTTTTCCAGAAGAACAATATCCGTGCGGGCATTTCGGCCAATAACCTCGGCAGCAAGGTGAAATATGGCGAAAATACCTACTCCCAGCCGTCTCTCGTGAAGGCCGGAGCAGGATACACGATAGGCTTGGGGACTTCTTCGATTGCTGTCAATGCAGAGGCTGACGTCCTCTTCTCAGGTGGCTTCATGGCAGGGCTGGGCGCGGAGTATTCCTTCGACGACATGGTGTTCGTGCGTGCCGGATACCACTATGGGGATGACAAGAAAGCGATTCCGAGTTACGGTTCACTCGGCGCAGGCGTGAAGTTCTTCGGCGTGCGTCTGGATGTGGCTTATCTGGTGGGTTCCCAGGTACTGAAAAACAGTTTGGGAGTCACATTGGGATATTCATTCTGATAATTTTGTCGGGCCATATTTTTTAGATAACTTTATGGGCTGAAAAAATCGACCCGATATATGTGTATGAAACATATTCAACTGATGTCATTGGCCTTGGGCATCGCCTTTCTGGAGGCTTCGTGCGCCAAGGTCAATGATGGTGTATCTGCGGGCAATGCTGAGGATGCATTGAAGATCATAAACACAAAATCCCCCGGCTCTACCGGGCATAATCTGTTGGTAAAGTTCTCCTCTCTTCCGTCCGAAGCCGAGTTGGCGGATATGATGGAGAGTGGCGTGGTGGCATTGACACCAGTCTTTCACAGCAATCCCTCACGAAAAGATCTGGAAAAGAAGTTCGGTCTGGACAGATGGTATGAGGTTTCGTATCAGAGCTGGACTGCCATGGATGAGGGCGTGAAACTTCTGGCCGCGTCAGAGTCGGTGCAGACTGTCCAGTACAGCATCACCTATAAGAAATCCTCTGACTGTAAGGCGTTTCCGTACTTCATTCAGCCGGAGAAGGTCCTGATGGCCGCTTCCGGCAAGTTCAATGACCCTGCCCTGAAGGACCAGTGGAACTACAAGAATACAGGCGACAAGAACATTGCCACTGCCGCTTACGCGGGGGCTGATATCAATGTGGAGAATGTCTGGAAAGAGATAACTGCCGGAGACCCGTCCATTATTGTGGCCGTGGTCGATGAAGGTGTGAAATACACTCATCCGGACCTGGCGGCCAACATGTGGACCAACCCGAAGGAGAGCGCGAACGGCAATGACGATGACGGCAATGGCTATATAGACGATATTCACGGATTCAACTTCGTGAAAAACGGACCGATATCGTGGGCGTCGGAGCAGGATTCCGGACACGGAACACATTGTGCCGGGATCGTGGCGGCAGTAAACAACAATGCTGAAGGCATCTGCGGTGTGGCCGGCGGAAGCGGAAACGGTGACGGCGTGCGCATCATGTCCTGTCAGATATTCGACAACAACTCCGGCGGAACCTCCCAGATGGTCGCAAACGCCATCAAGTACGCGGCCGACAACGGAGCGTCCATAATATCCTGCTCCTTCGGCTATCCGTCAGGCCGGTTCAAGTCGGATGCGGCATACAAAACCGGAAACGGGGGAGACAATGCCCTCGAATATGACGCCATTCGCTATTTCGAGGCCGCGTCCAACAACCCTGTCCTCGACGGGAACATAGCGATTTTCGCATCAGGCAATGACTCGCAGGGCTATGCGGCCTATCCTGGCGCATTGACAGACATAATAAGCGTCTCGGCATTTGCACCGGACTTCCTTCCGGCGAACTATACGAACTACGGCCCCGGATGCAATATCTCGGCCCCTGGCGGAGAGCAAGGTCTGGCGCCCTACACCTCATACAAGGCGATGATACTGTCCACCGTGCCTTCCGAACTGTTCGACGGAAAGGATTACGCATTTATGTACGGAACATCGATGGCATGTCCGCACGTGAGCGGCGTAGTGGCATTGGGCCTGTCCTATGCCAAGAAGCTCGGCCGGAAATTCACATTGCCGGAATTCAAGAGCCTGCTGCTGTCCTCTGTTCAGGATATCGACTCGCGCCTTACCGCGGCATCCAAGGAATATGTGGCTGGATCGGGCATAAGCGGCGTCTCGATGATTACGTACAAGGGCAAAATGGGTACCGGAGCGGTGGATGCATGGAAACTGATGATGAATATCGAGGGCACTCCTTGCATTGACGCTGTAGTCGGGAAAAACCAGGCATTGGACCTCTCGCCATATTTCGGTGGCGGCTCCAAGTCATTGAAATACTTGTCGGTAGAAGTTTCCACCGAAGACAAGATGGCATTGGGCCTCCAGAAAAACCCTTATATCGAGCAGGGAAAACTATGGATGCATCCGACCAGATGCGGCTCCTGCAGGATCCGGATCAATGCAGTTGGTGGCGGACCCGCCATCGGAACGGACGACGCCATCGGAGGCATGTCCATGAACCGGGAAGTCTCCGTGATAGTGAGATCCCATAAAAGCGCCAACGGAGGATGGTTATGATGAAAAGATTCTTGGCCCTTTTGGCAGGATTTCTGCTGTTGGGCGTGTCCTGTAACAAGGTGGATGATGCGCCTTTGAACATTATAGGCGACTGGGAACTCTCCAGTGTGGAATTTGCCACCAGGAGCGCGATGGTCGGCAATGAAACGGTGACGATATATCTCAGGTTCAGCCAGAACGGCTCATTTGCCATGTGGCAGCAGAAAGGAGCGGGCCGTTTCCAGAAGTACGAGGGAATGTGGGTGCTGAGCGGCAATGTCCTGAGCGGTATCTATTCGGACGGCAAGGAATGGAGCAGCGAGTATCTCGTGGAGACCAAAGACGGACACTTGACGATGCGTACGTATCCTGACAAGAAAGATACATACATATACGAAACAAGTACAATTACAGACAATAAGATCAAATTATGAAGGTTGGTGTAAAAATTTTATTCTTGGCTGCAACGTTGGCTGCAGTCGGCTGTGCGGAAGAATATTCCGAGAACAGAGCCGATTCGCCGGCTGCAAAAGTCTTGAATCAGCCTGATGCATCAGGTGAAAATTCATTGATAGTCTATATCAGCAGCAACGTGGCTGTGCCGACGGAAATGGACAGGATCGCAGAAGCGGCCGGTGCGGTCAGCTATGACAGGGTGTTCCAGAAATTGGCTTCCTCGGAAAGCGAAATCTGCCGTTTCGGACTCGACAGGTGGTACACATTGACATTCGCTCCTGAAACGGACCTCCGTCAGGCTGTGGAACTGCTCTCGAAGGAGGACGGAATCGAAAGAATACAGTACAACAACAGGCTGAAAGGACTGGACGAGATGAAATCCGCATCCTGGAAACCGGCTCCTGCGACAAAGGCCACAAGTAACATATTGCCTCCTTTCAATGACCCTGCGCTCGCATCCCAGTGGCATTATCATTCCACACAGAAAGGCAAGCCGGTCGATACATCCGTACCTGGCTCGGACATCAATGTCTATGATGCATGGAAACTTACGACCGGAGACCCTTCCATCATCGTGGCAGTCGTGGATGAGGGTGTGGCTTACAATCACCCTGACCTCGCGGCCAATATGTGGAAAAATGAAAAGGAAATCCCCGGCAACGGAATCGATGATGACGGCAACGGCTATGTGGATGATGTCTATGGCTACAATTTCAGCATGGATGAGCCGCAGATCAGCTGGAACAAACCCAGATCCCCAAGTGGCGGAGTCGGTGACCAGGGGCACGGCACTCATGTGGCCGGAGTCGTGGCGGCTGTGAACAACAATAACGTGGGCATAAGCGGAATTGCCGGCGGAAGCGGAAAAGGTGACGGTGTACGCATCATGTCCTGCCAGATCTATTCAGGCGGCCAGAACTGTACCGAAGAATATCTTGCCAAGGCTATCCGCTATGCGGCTGACAACGGCGCAAGCATCCTCCAGTGCTCATGGGGCTTCCAGGCAGGTGCAGTCCTCTCTGACAAGTCCTACAAGACCAGACAGCCACTTGTCTATGCGGCTATCGAATACTTCGAAAACGCTGACAGAAAGAAACTTGGCTTCGACAATCCTATCAATGGCGGAGTGGCGTTCTTCGCTGCGGGCAACGACGGTAAGGAAATGTCCGCTTATCCGGGAGCGCTCGCTGACATCATCTCCGTGACAGCTTTCGCTTCGGATTACAAGCCGACAGGTTATACCAACTATGGTCCAGGATGCAATATAGCAGCACCTGGCGGAGAATTCTACTACACTTCTTCGGACGGTAATACATACATCTGCGACGGTTGCGTGCTCTCCACCATGCCTGAAGGATATATCTATTCGACTGACTATGACGGAAAAGGCTACGGCTACATGCAGGGAACATCCATGGCCTGTCCGCACGTAAGCGGTGTGGCGGCACTCGGCCTGTCCTACATGAAGAAACTCGGCAAGACTTGCACGAAGGATGAGTTCAAGTCAATGTTGCTGACATCTGTCAATGACATGAATGCCCAGTGTCTCGGCATCAAGCAGACCTGTCTGTATGCAGCCAATTATGCAATCGGCCCGCTGAGCCTTTCCAAATACAGGGGCAAGATGGGAACCGGAAGCATCGACGCTTGGAAATTCCTGATGAACATCGAGGGAACACCTTGTCTGACTGCTGTGGTAGGTCTGGAGCAGGCTGTCAGTCTTGAAAGCATATTCGGCGGCTCATATAGTTCGCTGAAATATCTGGGCGTGGACATATCTGACGAAGATTACAGAGCGCTGGATTTAGCGGCGATGCCGGAAATCAAGGCAGGACGCCTCGTGATATGCCCTAAGAAGTCAGGAAACGTCAAGATTACCATAAACGCGGTTGCCGGCGGACAGACTCCGGGCAATGGCGAGAACATGGGTGGTCTGACAATTAGCAAAACAGTGTCACTTGTGGCGAGAGGCGTGTCAAGTGAAAATGGCGGATGGTTGTAAAATATTGAACAATAAGAAAATAGAATATGAGAATTTGGAAATTCGCAGTCCTCATGTTGACTGCTCTTGCCCTGCTTGCAGGATGCAATAAAAAAGACAAGGACATAAATGTCGTAGGCTCCTGGAAACTGGATGACATAAGTGCTGTCACCAAGGCGGGGCAGACCTACGGAATCGTTGTTTATATCGACTTCAAGGCAGACGGTACATTCGACACCTGGCAGCAGATGCAGGCCGGCCGCTACCTTCATTATACCGGAACCTGGCAGTATGTGAAGAAGGGCATAACCGGAGTCTATACCGACGGATCTGCATGGGGAAGCTCTACGTACAATGTTGATATTGACGGCAATATGATGGTGCTTACCGCTAAGAACGGCACCGATGAAATGACCACGTATGTAAGGGCTGAGGTCCCTGCTGACGTGAAGGCAAACGCACTGGATAAATAATTATGAAGAAATTCGCTTTTTCGGTGGGCATCCTCTCATTGGTTCTGACAGGATGTTCATCATTTCTCACGAATGAAGTCTCTCCATCAGGCAAAGGAGAGGCCAATGGAAAAATTGTAAATACAAGTCACAATGCTGACGGCAACTCCATCCTCGTCTATGTGGATGGTGATGTCTCAGATGCTGCGGAACTCAGCAGGATAGCAGAGAATGCAGGAGCCGTATCTATAGTTCCGCTGTTCGAGTCATTCCCCGGAAGGGAAGCGGAAGAAAAGCGCTTCGGTCTGGACAGATGGTATGAACTGACATTGGACGGCAAGACGGATGTGCAGAAGGTAGCTGCCAGGCTTTCCTCTGAAAAGAAGGTGGCGAAAGTGCAGTACAATACGTTGATGGACAGAGTGATAAGCAAGCGCGTCAGACCTTGCCCCGAGACTATGGCCACCAAGACAGGTTCTAACGGCGCAGCTATGAACGACCCGCTTTTCAGCAAGCAGTGGAACATCAGCAACCAGACCAAGGACTATCCTTCAGGAGCCGTGATCGGTGAGGACGTGAATGTAAGGGATGCCTGGGCGCTTACGGGCGGCGACCCGTCCATCATTGTCGCAGTCGTGGATGAGGGCGTGGACTATACGCATCCTGACCTGAGCGCGAACATGTGGACCAATCCTTCTCCGACGAACAATGACCTGCACGGCTACAATTTCATAAAGAGCAATGGCTCGATATCCTGGCTGGCAAATGGGGATACCGGACACGGCACACACGTGGCAGGTATCATCGCAGCGGTGAACAATAACGGCACCGGCGTTTCAAGTGTGGCAGGCGGAACCGGCAAAGGCGACGGTGTGCGTATTATGTCCTGCCAGATATTCTCGGGTGAAGATGGCGGCTATGCTTCAACAGTAGCGCAGGCCGTGAAATATGCGGCGGATCACGGGGCTTCCGTGCTCCAGTGCTCTTTTGGACTGGACGGCGGCGAGGTCAGGTCGGACAATGCCTATATAAAGGACAATAAGGTGGAGATAGACGCTTACAATTACTTCATAGAATCAAGCAGGGACAACCCTATCAATGGAGGAATCGTGGTTTTCGCTGCCGGAAATGAAATGGCGGCCATGTCGGGCTATCCCGGCGGAATGACGGATTATATCTCCGTGACATCGTTCGCCTGCAACGGCAAGCCGGCATATTATACGAATTACGGACCTGGCTGCAATATCTCAGCGCCAGGCGGAGACTATTATTCGCCAATGACGAGCGCATCCGGAGATTCTATGGATGAAACCGCCATTCTGTCCACCGTGCCGCCGGATTTGATAGATGATGATCTCGACGGTTCCGGGTATGCGTTCATGCAGGGGACATCGATGGCGTGTCCGCACGTGAGCGGAGTAGCGGCATTGGGCCTTTCATATATGAAGAAACTCGGTGTGAAATGCACGGCCGATGAGTTCAAGGCGATGCTGCTTACGTCTGTGGACAAGTTCAGCGACTCGGCTTTCTCGGGCAAAGGCTATTATGAAGATAAAAACGGCCCCCGTTCTTATGATTTCTCCAAGTTCGCCGGCAAGATGGGAACGGGCAAGGTCAATGCGTGGAGACTGCTGATGCAGATAGAAGGCATACCTTGTGAGGCATTGGTCGTGGGAGAGACGCAGGAGGTCAGCCTCGAGTCATTGTTCGGTGAGGGATATGAATCATTGACCTATACCGGAATCGAGATTTCGGCAGAGGATATGAGCACGCTCGGACTGAAATCGGCGCCTGTGGTGAACAAAGGAAAACTTACATTGACCCCGAAGCGCTCAGGCAATGCCATATTGACTGTCAATGCGGTAGCGGGCGGCACCAATGTCGGTACAGGTTCGTCCATGGGAGGCATGAAGATATCCAGGAAACTCTCGATAGTGGTAAGGGGAGTCAGAAGCTCCGGCGGCGGATGGCTCTAATGTTTGGAGCACAATAAATTGGAAGAAAAAGATTTCATAGAAATTAGGGGCGCAAAGGCCCATAACCTCAAGAATGTCAGTCTGGATATTCCGAGAGGGGAGTTCGTGGTCATAACCGGATTGAGCGGCAGCGGCAAGTCGTCATTGGCTTTCGATACCATCTATGCGGAGGGGCAGAGGCGTTATATGGATACGCTTTCCGCCTACGCCAAGCATTTTATGGGGGTGTTGGAGAAGCCGGAGGTTGAGGAAATCAACGGCCTGAGTCCGATTATCGCCATCGAGCAGAAGACCACGGGCAACAATCCGCGTTCCACGGTCGGTACCATAACAGAGATTTACGATTTCCTCAGGCTTCTGTATGCGAGGGCGTCGCGGGCATATTCTCCTGTAACGGGGAAGGAAATGTCCCGCTACACTGATGAGCAGATAGTTTCGCTCATAATGCAGAAGTACAATCAGCGGAAATGTTATCTTCTCGCGCCTCTCGTGCGTGGCCGAAAAGGTCATTACAAGGAGCTGTTCGACAATCTCCGCAAACGTGGCTTTACTCAGGTGCGCATCGACGGGGAACTCCGTGACCTGGCCACAGTAACGGCTCTGGACAGGTACAAGGCCCATTTCATCGAGCTTGTGGTGGACAAGATGAAGCCTGTCACAGGTGATGACAAGAGGGTGAAGGATTCAGTCGCTACAGCATTGGGACGTGGAAAAGGCTCACTTGCAGTGCTCGACTTGGAGACGGTGGAGATACAGCATTATTCCAAGCATCTGGTGGATCCGGATTCCGGCATTTCGCTTCAGGAGCCGGCGCCGCATTCGTTCTCGTTCAATTCTCCGGAAGGCTATTGTCCGCATTGCAAAGGACTCGGAACGATCGTCGATGTGAACATTGACACGATTATTCCGGACCGCAGCATTTCTATCGCGGATGGCGGAATCGTCCCGCTCGGAAAGATGCGGGAAACGAAGAAGTTCGATATAATACGCTCCATAGCAAGGAGATACAACTTCTCATTGTACGATCCGATAGAGGATGTGCCGGACGAGGCGATTTCGCTGATCGTCTATGGCTCGGACGAACTTTTCCGTGTCGGTGACGGGAATATGTCGGAAATGGTGTCGTTCCCCGGAATCGTGGACGACATCGAGGACAAGATCGTCTGCCCGGTCTGTCACGGGACAAGGCTTAACCAGCAGACCACCTGTTTCAAAATCGACGGAAAAACCATATCCGAGGTCGCTGCGATGGAAATGTCGTCCCTTGCCAAATGGATTCAGGAGCTGCCCTCCAAACTGTCCGACAGGGAGAACATCATCGCCCGCGACATATTGAAGGAACTCGGCGAACGTACCGGTTTTATGCTGGATGTGGGACTGGATTATCTCTCGCTCGACCGCGCAACCGCTTCATTGTCAGGTGGTGAGAGCCAGCGCATCAGACTCGCGACACAGATCGGATCCAAGCTGGTCAATGTCCTGTATATCCTGGATGAGCCGAGCATCGGACTTCACCAGCGCGACAACAGGAAGCTGATTCATTCGCTCAAGGAACTGCGCGACGAGGGGAATTCCGTGATGGTAGTGGAACATGACGCCGAGACGATGTACAGTGCGGACTGGCTTGTCGATGTAGGACCGGGCGCGGGAGAGAACGGCGGAAAGATCTGTGTCAATGCTCCTGTTTCCCTTCTGTTGGGCGAATCGGGAAAAGAGGCTGCAGGAGACGCTGTCGGAGAAAATGACAAGAAAAACTTGTCATCCTATACGATCGGGCCTTCATTGACCCTGGATTATCTTACCGGAAAAAGGCGTATCGAAGTGCCTGCCATCCGCAGAAAAGGGAACGGAAAGGTGCTCGGAATCCGCGGCGCGTCAGGCAACAACTTGAAAGACATTGACATAGACTTCCCTTTGGGCGTCTTTATCGGTATCAGCGGAGTCAGCGGCAGCGGCAAATCCTCGCTCATAAACGAGACATTGATGCCGATACTGAAGAACAAGTTCTACAATGCCAAGATGCATCCTCTGCCGTATTCGGACATCATCGGAGTCGAAAACATCGACAAACTCATAGAAATCGACCAGAGCCCTATCGGCAGGACTCCGAGGAGCAACCCGGCAACATTTACTGGTGTGTTCAATGATATCCGTACCCTGTTCGCTGAAACGCCTGATGCCAAAGTGCGCGGATTCGGAGCCGGAAGGTTCTCTTTCAATGTCGCAGGAGGCCGTTGCGAGGCTTGCAAAGGGGCCGGTATCAAGGTGATAGAAATGAATTTCCTGCCTTCTGTCAATGTCGTCTGCGATGAGTGCCGCGGCCACCGCTACAAGGAGGATACGCTTGCGGTCAAGTACAAGGGGCGCAGTATCAATGACGTGCTGGAGATGCCGATAGCCCAGGCCTATGAGTTTTTCAAGGAGATTCCCAAGATTTCACAGAAGCTCAAGGCTCTCGTGGATGTGGGACTCGGCTATGTCCATCTCGGTCAGTCTGCGGTCACATTGTCGGGCGGAGAGAGCCAGAGGATGAAACTTGCATCGGAACTCTACCGGAAGGACACAGGAAACACCCTTTATATACTCGACGAGCCTACCACTGGCCTGCATTTTGAGGATATCAAGGTGCTTTTGGGCGTGCTTCAGAAGCTGGTGGACTGCGGTAATACCGTGATAGTCATAGAGCATAACCTCGATGTGCTGAAATGCGCGGACTATATGTTCGACATGGGGCCATACGGCGGACGCCGAGGCGGTTATGTTGTGACTCAGGGAACCCCCGAAGAGCTTGCGGCAAATCCGGCATCCGTCACAGGACCTTATCTGAAGGATGCGCTCGAAGGCATAATAGGCAAGCGTTAAACACATAATTATGAACAATACTGCTGACAAATTTGAAGTTCTCCTTGTCAATGACGGGAGGCGTTATGAGTTGCCTCTGTTCGAGAAACTCGGTGATTTCTCCAAGCAGGTCTGCCCTGTCGTCAAAGATGACAGAACAGGAGTGGTATATCCCGTGCTCGCGGCATTGGTGGACCACAAACTGAAGGAACTCGACTTCAAGCTGGCGATGACTCACGAGGTGGAGTTCATCGGATACAATCATCCTGACGGAAGGCGCACCTATCTGCGTTCCCTGTGCTTTGTGCTGCAGAACGCTGTGCGTGAGCTGTTTCCGGACAAGGTCCTGGTGATAGACCATTCGCTTCCGAGCGGTCTCTACTGCAAGGTGATAGAAACCAGGAAACAGGAGGACGGACGTTGCAGGACATTGGCCCTCACGCAGGATCAGTTGTCCTCCATCAAGAGCAGGATGCAGGAAATCGTATCTGCCGACATGCCATTCAGGAAGGAGAAGATAGATGCCGTAACGGCAGAGAAGATGTTCGAGGAGAATAACCAGCCGGAAAAAGCTGAGCTCCAGAAGTCTCTCGGCAAGTTCATATGCAGTGTGTATTTCCTTGACGGACATGCAGATACCTTCCATGGACCGCTACTCCCTTCGACCGGTTATCTGAAAGTGTTCGACCTTCTTCCGTTCGCTGAAGGCTTCTGTCTGCAGTTCCCGTCGGAGGGTGATTTCTCGAAAGTGATTCCTGTCAAGACGCAGTCCAAGATTGCGGCAACTCTCGCGGAATATTCCGACTGGTGCTCCATTATCAGGATCAATGGTATCGGGGCGTTGAACAAGGCCATTTCCGAGGGACATGCTGTGGAACTGATAAATCTGTCGGAGGCTCTGCACGAAAGAAAATATGCGGCCATTGCCGACCAGATATATGAGCGCAGGGGGCAGGTCAAGGCTGTTTTCATAGCCGGACCGTCCTCCAGCGGAAAGACTTCTTCGTCGCTGAGGATTGCGCTCCAGTGCCGTGTGCTCGGGCTTGTTCCTAAGGTGATCGAGCTGGACAATTATTTCGTGGACAGGGAGCATACGCCTAAGGACAGTGAGGGAAACTATGACTTCGAGGCGTTGGAGGCGATGGACCTCAAACTTCTCAACAGCCAGCTGAACGACCTGTTCGCGGGCAAGGAGGTCGAGCTGCCTAAGTTTGATTTCAAGGCAGGCAGGTCAATGCCGTCCGGCAAGCGTATCTCGCTGGGTGAAAAGGAGATACTAATAATGGAAGGTATCCACGCCCTCGACCCTGCTATGGTTCCGGATGTGGACAATTCCAAGATTTTCAGAGTCTATGCCTCTGCGCTGACTTCTCTCAATGTGGATGAGAACAACAATATCTCCACTTCCGACAACCGTCTGCTGCGCCGTATGGTTCGTGACAACCGTGTACGTGGCATAACTCCGGAGGAGACGATAACCCGCTGGTACAGTGTGCGCCGTGGAGAGAACTGCAACATCTTCCCGTTCCAGGAAAATGCTGATGCGGCGTTCAATTCAGCATTGATCTACGAGCTTCCGATGCTCAAATACTATGCTGAGCCGCTGCTGCGCCGAATTGCCCCGTCTTCACCGGCATATACTGAGGCGGTGCGTCTTCTCAAGTTCCTGGACTATATCGTGGCACTCTCGCCGGACGAGATATCTGCGATTCCGCCTACATCCATCATGCGTGAATTCATCGGAGGACAGCGCCTATAGTACGCGCTATAATACGAAAAAAAAAGGTCGTGCTCAGTGCGCGGCCTTTTTCGATATATATGTGGAAAATTATTCTCCGGCGATGATTTTGCGGTCTTCTTCCAAGTCCACGCCGGCACGTTTGGCCAGTTCCATTTTCTTCTCCTCAAGCATGGCCTTGTGGTGGATAACCCAGTTCTCTACAAAGATGGCGATGCAGGCTGTGCAGAAGTACACGATGGTCTGTACTGTCATCCAGAACATCTGAGTATGTGAAGTCCACAAGTCGCCGCCGGCAGTGTTGAGGTTTATGAAGCTCTGGCATCCGAATGTGGTCGGGAATAGGTATGAGAACCATTTCCAGAACTCAGGGAATGCTGTGGTAGGCCATGAGAAACCTGTCAGGAACAGGCAGATAGGCGATACCACAAGGAACAGGAGAAATACTGACTCTCTTCTGGTGATCAGTGCGCTCCATGTCATCGAGAACATCACGCAGTCCGTCACGAAAAACAGCAGTAACAGCATGATATCCCAGAAGTTGCCTCTCTGCGGCAATCCGAATATGGACGGTACTATCGTGGCGATATATATGGCAATTCCCATATATATCAGCCAATAGGCCAGTCCTCGTCCGAGAACCACGCGCACTACTCCATGGCCTTCAAGCCTGTCCGGGAGCGTGGCGAAACTGCGGTTCTCCTCTCGTGCCGTGCCCACCAGCATCGACATTCCGTAGAACAGCGTCTGCTGTACGATTACGAGCAATATGGCTGACAGGAGGAACAGCGAGTAGGAGAATGCCCTGTTGTAAGGGTTGTTCTCTTCGTATGGGATGGCCTGCACGAGGGATGCGGCCTGTTCGCCGCTGAATCCCGCCGCCGCGTACCGTTCCATCTGGATGCTGCCCACTTCATTGAGCATCACCATGTTGCTTGCCATAAGGATGTTCTTGTAGTAGAGGAAACTGCTCATATCAGCATAAACTGACAATGTGGCGGTCTCCAGTCTTGCGAGCTTGTCGCCGTAGTCAGATGGGAAATACAGGTAGCCGCGAATCTTGCCTTCCTTCATAAGCTCCTGTGCCTCAAGGACATTGATGCAATGATATTTCACAGCGCACTCTCTTGTGGCATCGACTTCGCGGGCGAAACGGCGGCTGGCTGAGCAGTCGGCATTGTCCACGACGGCAATAGGGGTCTCGTTAAGTATGCCGTTGAGGTACATTACATTGTACAGCAGCGGATAGACGAGTCCGGCAAGGAAGAATATGATCATAACTCCGGAATCGGAGAATATGAGTTTCAGTTCGTGGGTGAAAATTCCCCAAAAGTCGCGAAACCACGTACTTATGTAACTGTCTTTTTTCATATCGACTATTTTTTAGGGAAATTCTGTAAAATATAAGCCTTCTTGAGTCTCCAGATGGCCAATACCGGCAGGAAGAGGAAAATGAGCATGTGTATCACCTCTTTATACCATCCTGCGAAACCTGTTCCGAAGATGACCTCACGTGAGTAGAACTGGAAGTAATGCCTGAGCGGGAATGCCTCTGCAAGTCCCTGGATATATGGCGGCATCGCCTCTACCGGCAGCGTGAAGCCTGACATTGAAAATGCGAGCACGCTGTACAGGGCGCCGATACTCAGTGCAAGTCGCGGAATCGGCAGCATACCGATGATGAATATCGCCACTCCCTCGCTGGCAAGCACCAGCAGCAGGATATCGAGGAACATGTTCCATATCGAGCCGTTTATCGGGAAATGCATCCAGTCATACATCAGCAGTATAAGGATGAGTCCCAGTATCGAGAACAACGTCGTATAGACTATGATCTTGCCGAGAAGCGCGGTGAACATGGAGTCGCCGGCCGTCTGCAGCAGATGTCTGGATGTGCCGTATTTCAGTTCTGCTCCCAATGAGTAGATCAAGATGATGATTATTGCCATCTCCAATACGCCAGGCAGGAAGATGTTGGTCAGATAGTAACCGTAGTTGGTGTACTGGTTGCCGATTTGATGCACATCCACGTTCACTGGACGGATTCTGCCCATGATAGCATCTTCATTGACACCTTTCGCTCTGAGCACCTCTCTCTGGACGGCGCCGTCGGCAAGGTTGATCATCGTGAGGATGTTCTTGTAGGACAATGCTCCTCCGACGAAATAAAGCCCGTTCAGGTAATATGTGAAAGTCGGTCGGCGGCTTGCCTGTACATCTGCATACATGCCTTCAGGGATGACGCAGACCGCTGTAAGCTTGCCGCTCTGCATGTCCTCTCTCGCCTGTGCGAAAGTGTCATATCTGATAACCTTTCCGAGCTGTGTCGCGTCCAGCTGTCTGGCGAAGTTCCGGGACAATGTCGAATTGTCATAGTCCACGATGCCTACAGGCAGGTCGTGCGGCAGTCCGTCTTTCAGAAAGGTCAGGAAGAAGATGGCGCAGAAGGCCACAGTCACCACAGAACCGAGAAGATAAATCGGTCTATTCCTCATTATCCTCAGTTCACGGCGGATTACTGCGGCTATGTTATGCCAAAAACTCATAACTGATTATTTCTTAAGAATTTTGCTGTCTTTCACGATTGCTGACATTCCCGGACGCAAGCCCTCAAGCGGAGTGTCAGGAACAGCTCTCACTTCAAATGTCTTGGCATCGTACATGCCTGTCTCCTTGGTGGCTTTCCATGTGGCATAAGACTCACGGACAGCGATGTAGGTCACGGTAGCGGTGCACTCCTTGTCGTCAAGAGCAGGAACGCTTACGGTTACCTTGTCGCCCTGTTTCAGACCGTGGAGATAGTCCTCTCTTACATTGAAAGTGAACCACATGTCGTCGAGGTCTGTGATGGTCATGATAGGGGAGCCCTGTCCTACAAGTTCGCCGACTTTAGGGAAGGTAGCGGAAATGATACCGGATGCAGGAGAAGTTAGGTAAAGCTCAGCGAGAGCTGCATTGACCTCCATAAGAGCACCGTTGGCCTGGTCCACGAGAGCGGCAGCGGTAGCCTTGTCCTCTGCGCGTGCGCCATTGACAGCCATGTCATACTGGCTCTTGGCAGCCTTCGTGGTGGCTACGGCAGCATTGTACTGAGCCTCCACTTCGTCATATTTCTGTGCTGAAACGACTTTCTGGTCATAGAGGTTCTTGATTCTGTCGTAAGACTTCTTCATGACCTTCTCAGCCACGATAGCTTTCTGCCAGAGTTCGTAAGCGCCTGTGATCTGCTCTTTCCTTGCTCCGTTGATGGCCTTGTTCTGCTGAGCCTTGGCTGCGTTCTTCAATGCAGTAACCTGCTCGAGTTTGGCATGGACCTCAGGGCAGTCGATGAATACGACAGTATCTCCCTTGTGCACCATCTCGCCCTCTTTCACGAAAAGCGCCTCGATTCTTCCCGGCACCTTTCCGGAAACTCTGTACTCTGTAGCCTCAGCCTCGCCCTGGATAACCAGCGGTTTCGGCTTTGATACGAAATATCCCACCACTGCTATAACCATAATAATGACAAGCAGCGCTACAACACCTATTACAAGGTTGTAAGATTTCTTAGTCTGTCCCATAGTATTTTTCTGTTTTTATTTTTCTGAATCGATATCTGATTTATAATTGCCCTCTGCCTTCTGGAGGTTCACATAGTTCATCTGAAGTTCAATGCCTGCGTCAATGTACTCTGACTGCGCCTTGAGCCATGCCGTGTGTGCGGCAAGAGCCACATTGGCAGTCACGACTCCGGCCTCGAAACCGATGGACGCGGTACGGAGATTCTCCTCTGCGCTCTTGAGGTTGCTCTCAGCCATGTCGAGTTTGTCCAGCGCCTCGTTCTGCTGCTTGCGGAGCTGTGTAACCTGCAGGTTGATAAGCTCTTTGGCTTCCTCCAGCTGGCTTCTGAACAATGTCGCCTCAGCCTTTGCCTTGCGTGTTTTCTGCAGTGCCTCAGTTCCGTGGAAAATAGGGATGTTGATCATCGCTCCCACATTGAACATGCCGCCGAACTTGTTCTGGAATCCGTTGTAGAGGTTCGGATTGCTTACTATATAGTTCGCTGTCAATGCCACTTTAGGCATCATGTCCGCGCGTGCGATCTTCACTTTTGCATCATAAATCTGAGTGGCAAGTCCCAGACTCCTTGTCTCAGGCCTGTCTTCGTAGATCTGCTCCAGATCCTTCTGGGCAGTCAGCTGAGGTGCAGGAACGGCGCTCAGTTCCTCGTCAGCGAGGGAGATTTCAGAATTCAGGTCAATGCCTATCTCCTTGCAGAGCAGCATCTTGGCGAGCACGAGCCCGTTGGTGGCCTTGGTCTTGAGCATGTTTGCTTCATTGGCCTTGACCTTTATCGACAATGCGTCAGACTCGGTCGCTACACCCTCATTGACAGAAATGGTCACATCGTGCTCCATCTTCTCGAGAAGGTCGGCATAGTTCTCTGCCATTCTCTTCTTGTTGGAAACGGAGACTACCTGCCAGTAAGCCTGGTCCACGGTGGTCAGCAAATCCTGATACTCCTTGTCGTATTTGGCCTTGGACAGGTCTTCCGCCAGTTTTGCCATCTTGTTGGCATTGACAATCTTGCCGCCCATGAATACCGGCTGCTGGAGTGAAACCATACCTGCGAACACGTTATGGATGTCCAGGTGGAAGGCGTCGTCGATTTCAGTGCCTATCTTGGTGATGGCTGAACTGATCTCGCCTTTCTGGAGCGCACCGAGGATGGCCTGTCCCATCTCGCTGCTGATGATGTCAGAGCCTCCCGGAATCTTGTTCAATGCCTCAATGACATTGGTGACCTTCTCGCTGACGGCGCCCTGGAGAGCTGCGCCGGCACCTGTCAGTTTACCTGACATTTCGTCACTTATCAGTGCGAGGTTCTTCTCATTATACATATATGCGCCGGTAGCGCTGATGTTCGGAAAGTAGTTCGCCCTTGCGATTTTCCTGTCGTAGCCGGCCATTTCCACTCGGGTCTTGGCCTGTTCGATGCTCTTGTTGTTCTGCAAAGCCATTTCCCGGCACTGTTCCAATGTCAGTGTCTCCTGTCCCATCATACCCAGAGGCAGAAGCGCTGCCGCTGTGATGAGTCCGAGTCTAAGTCGTTGTCTGTTCATATCTTTATAATTTCTTATTTTCAATGTCTGTTTTGTCTGTTCAAACGTCGGGGCAAAGATACAAAAAGGTTGCCAAATAGTACAGTTTTTGGTTAAATTTCGCTTAGATATTGTTATTTTGGTCGAAAAAAACGATTTTTTGCAAAAAGTGAGTAAATTTGCGGAATTATGAGTCTCTTCGTAATACGTCCACTCAATGCTGCCGGGCAAGTGACTGCACATCCGATGCACTCGATTGCCCGAGACGATTGGTCGTATGTCTATCTCCTTTCAGGAGAGGTGCTCATAGATATTGACAGACGCCCTTATCTGTTGAAAGCCAGCGACTTCGCCCTGATACCTCCGTTCATTCACTATTCCGTGAAGTATTTCAAGGACACGATAGGCTACATGGGCGCGTTCTCTACCGAGTTGCTTCGCAATGCCGGACATTCAGTGCTTCGCATGAAGGAACCGTCGGTTCTTTCCATCCCCGTAGAGGACAAACTTTTCTACGATGAACTCATGATCCGTCTCATGCGTCATGCGGATCAGGTCGCCATCGTCAGAAGCCTGATAGAGGTGATACTCAGCCAGTTCGACGAGTTACTTCCTGCTCCGGGAGGTTCCGCGTCCTCCAGGCTATGCTCGTCTTACCTCGAAAAAGTGTTCGACGTTTCGCAGCCCTTCTCCAGTGTCGCCGGTTACGCTTCGCTTCTGGGCGTCACTCCCAGCCATCTCAACCGCACCGTCAAGGCCGAAACCGGAAAAAGTGCCGGCGAATGGATTGACAATGCCCGTCTGGCCCTTGCCCGCGAACTTCTCTGCGACAGGTCTATGCCAATGTCGGAAATCGCTGAACGTCTCTGTTTCTCCGAAGCGTCATATTTTTCCCGGTTTTTCCGCAAGATGACCGGCATCTCTCCTTCCTCTTTCCGCGAAAAAATGGTATAAATCGTCCTTTAGGATGTGCGAATAGTGCAATGACGGAAATCATTGTATCTTGTACTTTTGCCGCCGCTTAGTAAACGAACTATGATTCATTTTATTGTGGCAGTGATGCTGGTGACGGCGACACCTGTCGTGAAAGATACATTGTCGGGCGCTGTCATATCCTCGTCATTGAAACAAACATTGACGAAAAATGAGATTGCTGTCCCGGTTACTTCCTTGACTATGAAGGAGATAGAGACAGCTGGACTTGCCTCTCCCAAGAATTTGGCCGGCATTGTTCCCGGGCTGGCGATGCCCGATTACGGGTCGTCGATGACGTCCACCATTTATGTGCGAGGCATCGGCTCGCGTATGGAAAACCCGGTAATCGGCCTGTATATCGACGACGTGCCGGTCCTGGACAAGAACTGTTATGATTTTTCATTCATGGACATCCGGCGGATCGACATGCTCCGCGGTCCCCAGGGTACGCTCTACGGGCGCAATTCCATGCTCGGTGTCATGGCTGTGGAAACATTGTCCCCGGCTGTATGGCAGGGAGTAAGGGCCAATGTCGAATATGGCAGCGCTAATTCATTGAGAGTCAATGCTTCCATGTATAAGAACAATCTCGGTGCCGCCGTAATGTACGGCCACTCTGACGGATTTTATACCAATGAATATTCAGGCAGCAAGTGTGATGTTTCCGATGCATTATCCGTGCGTCTCCGATATGTGAAAAACCGAGGCAATGCTTTCATTGACAATACTTTACATGCTTCTTATACGGATCAGGGCGGCTATCCTTACCGGCTCTGGAAGGCTGATGCCACGGATGCGTCACAAGGCGGGGAATCATTGGCCGGAGGCTGGCTCTATCTTGTAAATTACAATGACAGAAGTGCTTACAGACGCCTTTTCGTGATGGACGGGCTGCGTGTCAATGTCGATTTGGACAAATGGAAACTGAGTTCGGTGACCAGCCTGCAGATGTTGTTTGATTCCATGGATCTGGACCAGGATTTTACATCCGCGTCGATGTTCACATTGAACCAGACGCAGCGGCAAGCATCTGTGACACAAGAAGTTGTACTACGTCCGCAGACGCATCCCGCCTGGTGGAACCATCAAAGCGGTGTCTTCGCATTCGTCCGCCGCAACGGCATGGGCGCTCCTGTGACGTTTCTCCGCGACGGCATCAGTTCCCTCATCCTGGACAATGCCAATGCCTACATTCCGCAGGAGTTCGGCAAGCTCATGATCGAGGAGGACAATTTCTTGATTTCCAATGATTTCGTCCTCTGGAGCTACAATATGGCCGCTTATCATGAGTCATATTTCCGACTGTCCAGATGGCTCTTTACTGCCGGGCTCCGTGTGGATTATGAAGGCGACCACATGTCATACGACTCCAATTCGGACATCCATTTCAAGCTTACGCCAATGCCTTCGTACAAGGATTTCCCGACCAGCTACCGTGGAAATGAACACATGTCGTTTTTCCAGATTCTTCCGAAAGCGTCAGTCCTTTTCGATGCCGCCACTGAAGCCATGAGGCATCGCGGCATTGACCTGAAACTGACGGGTTCCGTTTCGCGCGGTTACAAATCCGGAGGTTTCAACACACAGATTTTCTCTGACATCCTGCAGAATCGCATGATGAACGGAATGATGTCCGAACTTGGCGTGTATCTCGATGCTGCTGAGGAGATTCCGGCATCATCCACCAGCTACAGGCCGGAGTCCTGCATGGATTACGAGGCTGGAGTGCGTTTCGGAATCAATGCTGCCGGACATTTTCTGACCGCATCCGCGACAGCATACCATATCAGTTGCCGGAATCAGCAGATTACCGTGTTCCCGCGTGGGAAGGGAACAGGACGCATGATGGCCAATGCTGCCAAATCCCGGAGCCGTGGCGTGGAATCCGAGCTCTCCTGGAGATGGAAAGGCCTGAATGTGAATTTCTCCGCCTCTTTCATGGATGCCCGTTTCGTCTCGTATGACGATGGTCATGAAGACTATTCCGGAAACAGGATTCCGTATTCTCCGTCTTCTTCACTATATGCCAGGGCAGGGTACAGGTTCGATTTCAATTCCAAGTTCCTGAACTCCCTGATGTTGTCTGCCGACATTCTCTGGAACGGCTCCGTCTCCTGGAACGAAAGCGGAACCCTGGTCCAGCCGCCGTATTCTCTTTTAGGTTTCGATGCAAGGCTGTCTTTCCGCAAAGTCCAGTTTTTCGTTCGCGGGGAAAACCTCGCCGATACCTCCTACAGAGTGTTCTATTTCAAGTCTGTCGGCAATTCGTTTTTCCAGACAGGCAAGCCCAGGCGCTTCAATGCCGGCATTGCTCTGGATTTTTAAGTGATTGTAAATAAATTAATTATATAGTTATTATGAAATTATTAAATGCTTTTTTGATTGCGGCCGTTTCAGTAGTTGCTGCCGCTTGTTCCAAGAATGAACCGGTGAAAATCATCGAAACTCCGGCCGAAACCGTTTACTCCGGCACCATGACGGTAGTAGCCGGCGGCAAGGACAATGTTTCCGAAAATGTCAATGTCAATGTCAATCTCCAGGATGACGGCACGGCGACCATCATCTTCAACAAGGTCAAGTTCGTTCCTCAGATGCCTGTTTCTCTGGATGTCACTGTTCCCGGAGTCAAGTGTGAAATTTGCGAAAATGAGATCATTCTTTCAGGCAACGACATCGTTCCGCTGGCCATGGGAATGCCTTATGCAAAATATAAAGTGACCTCGCTCAATGGTAAAATCACTGCCGGCAAACTGACGGTCTCCCTTAATTTCGGTGAGTTCGCCACGTCCTATGTCGGTGATGCTCAATGAAAAACTCATCTTTGACACTTTGATTTTAAGATATAAAGGCCCCAGAGCGCTGTAATGGCGATTCTGGGGCTTTTGCAATTGTGCAACTATGTAATGCATTGACGGTGATTTTACGCCGACAGGCAGTCAGTCACGGCGAAACTCACTCCGCCCTGCTTCGTCCGCGGCCCGAGAGTTTATTTCGGGTTTATGTTTTGTCACTGAGGGTTTTCCGCGCCAATATCACCGGTAACCTATATGGAAATGTCCTGAAGTCACACATGACAATACGTCGATACATCCGTTCCAGCACTTCGAGTTTTTCCTTATCATTATTTCGGACATTATAGAAAGCCGAAAGAAAGTCTTTCTTTGAAACTATCAGTATGTTGTCCTCATAGTAATGCGTAAAGCCCAATGCTCCCATATCAATTATATCTGCCTCCGTCGTTGCAAACGTATTTGCAGCCAGCACTTGTGTAAGTTCAGTCAATTCGTCAAGACTTAGGCTCGACACTGTCCTGCGTTCCCCGTCGTTTAAATTAAATTCAATCTCAGGTAGTCCCCCGTCTCCGTCAATAATAATAGTATCATCGTTTTCCGCGAACAGCATCTGAAATAATAAGTCCCAGAACGAGTCATCATAGGTATCAAACTCCGGATGACTATAGGCTATCGGAACAAAGTAACGGTAATAACTATAATATAAAGGTAGTTCTTCAAATATATAGCCACAACAGTCAAGACAGTCCATAAAAAGCCGCCAATAAGATGCACCATCTGCCGTGGAGCACACAGCCTCAACCATCCTTGCATACCCGGACGGAGAAAATGTCAATCTGTCATCTTTCATTTTGTATCACACAAACAGGTTTCAACATGCTTTCTGCTTATCCTTATGCACCTTTTCTTAGTATCCGACGGCACATCCGGCAACTCGAAATAAATTTTTTCCATCACTTTGGACAACAAGGCCTTCACATTCCTGAAGCCAAGCCCGGACTTATAGGCGGCATCGGCAATACAGCGCAACGCTGATTCATCAAACAACAGATTTATTCCGTGACACGCACAAAAGTCAACGTGTCCTTGTACAACATTATCCTCAGCTAACGTCATGATTTCGTAAATAGTATTGGAAGAAAGAGGGTTCATCGGAACAATTCTGCCAATTCGCCCAATCAACTCAGGCATATATCCCCACTCGACAAGATCATCATTCGTCACCATTCGAAGGAGATTCTCCTCGGCATAGTCCGCATTCCCAGGCCGCTCGAAACCGATGCGTCTGTCAATATTGAGACGCTTCCGGATAATGCCCTCTATGCCAAAGAAGGCGCCGTCAAACACCATAAGCAGATTATCAACAGGAAAATGTGTCATAGGTGTTAATCCTGAAACAATGTCGTTTCCGTTACAGAGCGGTACGGAATAGCCAGACTCAAAAAAGCGCATAACATCACGCATCATGTCAAAATCGCCATCACTGCGACTGTCTCCTACGGTCTTACATCCGTAATGCGTAATTTTGTCAAACTCATTGAACACTATGATAGCATATTCCAGCTTTTTCATCGGGACGTCGGCTCTGAGTTCAGACAAAATAATGTCCGAGATGTTCGTGCCGCGCCACCCCTCTGCTGTGACAGAGGACAGGTTTATGCGGATGACCGGACAATCACAGAGTTCGCCGCACCTGCGGAGAAGTTCACTTTTACCGCATCCGGTAGGTCCCATCAACAAAACAGGACTCTTAATTCCGGATGTATATCCGCGCCTCATACTATCCAAATGGAGAAAGACGGGGACGGAAATGGCATCAATCGCATCATCCTGCCCCTTAATGTATTCTTTAAGGCGGTTAGCCAGGTCTTTCGGGCTGCTGATTGCGACAGTCGAGCAAAACCTTTCCGGACCATAAATATCTTCCCTTGTAAACCCATAGCAGTCCGACAAGTATTCCAAGTCTTCATCAGACGGCAAACCCAGGGCCTCGTCCCAAGACTCAAATTTTTCACGCATTCTTTCGGATAAATCTTCTCCGTCCGCCTTCATTTCTTTCAGCAACTCAATATAATTGTCAGTTATGTTATAGAATTCCTTGACACTGAGTTCACCATGTCTTATCCTCCTCAGGATCTCCGGTGCGACATCACCAGAAACACGAGGACAAAGAAACAGCCGCGCAGCTATGTCTCTTGCGTTAAAATCAACATTTTCGTTAATTTCAAGTCCAAAATGTTTTTCGCTCATTTCATGATAGTTTAATGGATTATACATTCAACTCAATTCAGTCTCTTGGTGTACCGGTCCATCAAATATTTCTCTGAATTTTCGACAAATGTAAACTGCTATTTGTTAAAATGAAACAGCCTGTCCTGTTGCAAAGAAAAGAATAAAACCATATCTTTGATTACCCTTAAATCGCTAATTTTGAATAGAAATGTGAAAAAAAGAAGAAGAGGGTGGTCAAAATCACCACCCTCGTTGCTCAACTATTAACTAGGGATTGTCGTTTAATGTTTTCAATTTGAGCCGGTCGGGAGCCATCCCATGTTTGCTGCCGCATCCAACTCGTCGTTTTATATCATTTTCCGCTTGGTCTGGGCTTCATCGCCTGGATTTCGCGTTATATTTCTATCACCAGCCAGGAGTTCTCTTTCGAGGACTCCGCTTGGGAACGTTAGGGCTTCAGAGACAGTCGCTGCGAGACTACGAGGAAGACATTACGAAATATGCGAAAGAAACGGACAAGGCAAAGATTTTGGCTGTATATAAGCATATTTCCACATTTCTGGCAAAGGACAACAAAAAATTTCAGATTCCAAAAGTTGCAAAGAATGCACGCAGTCGCGACTACATTGGGAGTGTGGAATGGCTGAAGGAGGCCGGCGTCGTCAATGTCGCATATTGTCTGAACAATACTGAACTCCCGCTGAAAGGTAATTATGATGCGTACAACTATAAACTTTATTACCACGATACGGGTCTCCTGATTGCATCATTGGACGAGGAGGCGCAGGAGGATCTCAGAGCCAAAAGGAATTTCGGGACGTACAAAGGCGCGATATACGAAAACATTGTAGGTGAGATGCTTATAAAATCAGGATACGAGCAGTTGTATTTTTACAGACGCGAGAATCCATCTGTCGAAATGGACTTTTTTGTCAGGGACAGCGACTCGCTTGTTCCCGTAGAAGTGAAGGCAAGTGACGGGGCAACAGCATCGCTAAACAATCTTATTGACTGGAAATCCTATCCCGACGTCCGCTATGGAATCAAGTTGGGCTACAAGAACATCGGGTGGAACGGAAAATTCTACACATTCCCCTACTTTCTGACACCTTTTCTGAAACGGTTCTTAAGAGAGAAATGTATTTTATGTAATTATTGAAATAAATCCATATCTTTGCCCTATAACCCAAAAACGAAAAAACGATATGCTTGAACTTGGCAATTTTATTCCTGATTTTACGGCTCCTGACCAGGATGGCAACATTGTTTCATCAGCCGAACTGCTCGGGAAAAAGACTGTGGTTTATTTCTATCCTAAGGCCAGCACTCCGGGATGCACAGCAGAAGCTTGCAGCCTGAGGGACAAGAATGGGATGCCATCAATGAAGAAAACAATAAGATGGCAGTGAGCAAGGCATAGAGGTAGGGCGAGTCGAAGGTCGCGCGGAGGAAAAACAATCAATTGCGATTAACTTTCTTCAGTTGGGAACGC